>Ga0247782_1000168_pt1 | contig 82881 bp, 69 predicted proteins | sample UWRJL019104C5_FD_179928 | JGI IMG/M metagenome (GOLD analysis project Ga0247782, IMG submission 179928) | Plant litter microbial communities from Arlington Agricultural Research Station in Wisconsin, United States - UWRJ-L019-104C-5 | ecosystem: Environmental > Terrestrial > Plant litter >... | reverse complement strand
CAAAAAAAAAAAAACGCGACAAAGGACAACAAAAGCAAGAACAGCAAAGATAATGATGACGGCAATGAGAAAATATGGTATGACCTAACATCGTCTTGTTGGACTTGTTGGCCTGTGCCGCACCCTGACCCGGATATTGGGCGTTCGGCAGCTGCTCGAAAAGATTTGACCTATTAATCGGTAACCGAAAACGCCTAGAGGTTGAGAGGTCTCTAACGCGATGTGAACAATGAATCTGCAAGGCTTATCCCACATGCTTGCGCGACATCAGGGCGCATTTACAGCTGCAGCTTAGAGCAGATCAACGCAGCGATGGAGGTTGAGCGCTTCGGCTTGGGGTGGGGTGGGAGGGATAGTCAGGTTGGATAGCAGAAAGTTCGGCTCGATGGTTTCTCAAAGTACGTACACTGTACACTATCCAATAAGCGCCCAGACTGACTCGGTGAGGATTGCTTGGACTTGTGGGTGACGCGTTAACTCCGAGTCGGCAATGCATCGTAACGTCGCTGAGACCTTGGTAGTTGTGGAGAATTTATCAGTCCGTTCGTAGGCGGGGGGTAGTCCCACCCTCCATATCTGTAGGTCTACGTTTTAAGGAGGTTGACCTTAAAACGTTGACCACAGGCAGAACACAGGTACACTGCAATTTGATTTGTTACTTGATTTGTTACTACTGGTTCGATAATGCAAGAAGTAGGGTTGGTACCACATCCGATCTTAAAGGCAGGGAGGAGGCTCGGAAAGTCCAGTACGGTTGCAGTGCCTACTGTCTCCAATTAGATATGGTTCCTTTCAGGAAAAATCCAACCGTTTGTAATAACTATAGATCGCTATTATGATCCTGTCCAGCGGACACCTGTCTAAGTACTGTTGAGTCGTTTCTTGTTTTTCCCCTTGTTTTTCGCTGGTCTAGTACTATTTGTGCCGCGGGATATATTTCTATTTGTATATCACACTACTGGTACCTCCCGGTCTAATCCTTTGTAGCTAAAGGATAATAGGTCGCAATGGAGGCATTCAGCTTCGGGTTTATTCGAGTTGTTCGAGTCATTCGAGTGTCACGTAGAATATATACCGTTAATTCCTACGCGGGATTAGCGACGACGTTGTTTTGGGATAGCAAAGCTGTTCCAATCGATCGGAGTTATGCGAGCTGCATCCATACATGTTTTAGGACAGTATGTATCCAATCATATTTGTCCAAAAATTTCAGCCCCAGGGATGGATGATCGGGGTCTCGTGTTATCAGTCACGTATGCATTTCCTTGTTCGTCTTAATCGTGTGTAGACAATATGAAGTAACTACGACTTGTTGGATACTCGACGTCCCAGGCGTACTTTACTCTCGCAAGCGCATGGCGCTTGTCGAGTATACATGATTTCTAAAGGCGGGGCGCAGATATCACGCCCGTACAGCTTTTCTGTCTATAAATACGCGATTGCACTCGCCTTCAGATAACATCTCATCCTTACTAGCAGCCACCAGCTTCACGCGCCTTGCAAAAGCATCACCCTACGACTTCACTTTAAGGGACACTCCAGACTCACAGCCCCTTCGAAAGCTCTCTAGGGCTTCTCGCTACTTTGAAAGTGCCCCGTCCAAGGTACACCGCTCTAAAATGTACGCTGTCTCACCATAATAGCCTTCGTTGGGAAGAATGCTTAATAAAAAACCACAGGAAACCATTCACATATGATACTCCGAGCCATCAAGCCACATATGGCAGTCAATCTTCCACGACTCCTGGACGGTCTTCAACAAGTTCCCATAAATTGCCGTCGAAGAGACACATGGAGAAGTCGAAGAAGCCGGATACTTCCTACATTGAGATCGATCTACTGGGTATAGGAAGTCAATTCTCAAGCTCTAACTGTCAGACCAAGTAGTGATGTGGGCTTGAGTGCCTACCATCCCCTGGAGACAGGACTTGGGTATTATCTCCCTTGTCGCGTACATGCTGTTATTGCCTACAGCGCATCAACGGCGTCCTTTTCCCCTTCACAGTTCTTATATTTGGGAGCGCGATTCGACCACAATTACGAATATCACGAGAAGATTGGTATGGATGTACCTTCGTTTCCAGTTGTCCTACACGAGTTGTTATTTTTAGGTTGTATATGTTTTCGTCAGATAATACGACTTGAATATCTCTTAATACCCCCCGTTCCCGATTTGCCCCTCTACAAGTTCTGCGTAGTTCTCCGTAGATGGAGGGTCTGGGAGTCAAGATTACAGTCTATCATATCACGTATAGTCTAACGGGGGGATAATAGAAGATGCTCCTTAGTCGCCCCATTTGGAATGCTAATTGAATAAAATGCTGCCATAACTTCCCAATTATATGTCACAATCAGCACTGATATAATACAAAGGTAGTCCAAGAAAACTTATATTCGTGTAAGAGAAATGGGAGTCTCCAAGATAGCTAGTTAGTCCGATGCTCGATTTGCTGTCAATCAGCTGTTATGAATTCAACTAACAACCCCACCGAGCAGGTGGTAGTTATAGGTAGAGGTGCACAGCCACATCTGTAACCCCTTAGGAACATTGCATATTACATCATGTACAGATTGTCCTGGTCCATGCTACATAGTAGAAAACTAATTAAGTATTATTATGACCTTACTAGACACCTGATCCACTAATAGGTATTTTGTGTTATGCTGTGTGCTGTCTTTACTATTTAAAAGATATAATTGTAAGAAGACCAACCAGACTATAGAATATTTACTTCTATATTTATGGGGCCACTATTGCAAATCTCACTCACTCATTCAATAGGTTTTATCAAGTTCAAATCATAGATATTCAGTTGCAACTATTAGAGTGGGATAGGCCAAGGGCAAAACCCAGTGGGAAAAAGCCCTTGTCCTTCCCTGCTAAGTTGAACCCGTATAAAACTACTCAAATCTGCAGACTTCCTCCAATGAACAAAGATAAAAGACCGCCCTTCACGGAAATGCTAGCGTAGACATTTTCCACTAAACTGGTTGGGACGAGTCTAGTGGTCGTAGACACCGTAGCTCTGCCAGTTTCCGGTCCAGAACCAGCACTGGCCAACGTTGCCCGAGTTCAGACGAAGGTTGGTGCCGCCACCCTGGTTGGGCAAAGGGTACAGAGAGATATGGAAGGCCGAGTTGAGCGAGTTTATCTTGATGCTGTGCTGGGGAGGGTTGAAGTTGCCCTTCACCGTGGATCCGGTGGTTGTGATGACGGTACCGGTACCAGAGCAATCTATAATTAAAGCATTAGCAAATGTAACCTCTTGTCGTCTTAATTTGGCGAAAGAATTATAAGATGGAAATCTTGGTCGCGTCATACCAGTAGAGGTGTACACGGTGAAAGTCGCATCAGAGCGTTTCTGGAGCGAGTTTGCTTCCGAGAAAAGAGCAGGCTCGGCGATGCTGGTGGGTTGGGCTTGAGCGACAGCGGCCGCAAGAGCAACGATGGCAAGGGAGAACTTCATTTTGAAAGTTTTTGGGTTGGTGTCTTCGTTAAGAAGTTGGAAGTTGGAAGTTGGGTTCTGATGCCTGAGCTGAGCTTGAGATCTGTTGGTAATCTGGTGATCTTTTCAAGTGGCTAACTCAAGGTGCCGTCGCCGGTCCTTTTATAATTGAGAGCCTCGTACTCGCCGTGGCCTAACCCGCCATGGTCCTGACAGCCCAAATCCATCGTGAAGTCAGCCTGACGGAGTTCAACGATAGTTGGGTGATGTTACGACCAACCTCCTTGCCAAGTGTTTTTGGTATGACCCTCTTGGCGTCGCGCCACCCCTATTATAAATCTGCAGCTAGATGACAAAGCTTATAAACACCTATATCCTATATTCGATATTTATCGTCAGTTATGTGGGTTACGTTGAATGCATGTAGGCTCTCGTCCTTTTGTCAAACAGGAATGACTTCTTGACGCCGGGCGGTTTGGTTGGTACGCTCTTAGTGGTTTGATGATTTTATGGGTTCCAACACTCTGCGCTCACTTTCTACCAAGGTCAAACAGGTCTCGTATTAACGTTGCATTCTGGTAAAATATGGATTTAGCTGTTTTTATGTCACAAATTACACGACCGTAATTAAGGGGAACTGGCGTACGACGATAGATCGGAAAGCCTTTTTATGAATTATTCTGTCTGAACGGCTACCTTACATGACATAAATCTATACATTAATGAGGCTCAAAACGGACTCTATAAAGTTAGATATTGGATATGTCTGGGTTTACTATTCCCGGCTTCGTGAACATGGATAAGATGTGCACTGGGAGATAGGCGAGAAAACATTAAAGCAAAACAGAAGACATACTTGGGAGCCCACATTGAAAATAGACAATATGATGACTAGTGAGAATATCTCTCTTCGTATATGTGGCTTCCTTAGTCATGTAGGTAGTGCACGATATATTGTACAGAGCAAGTCGAGGTTGATTTTGCCTCGTGTGACGCGAGCTATATGCAAATAACCTGGTAATATCCAACCCCTATGTCATAATCTCTCACCCCACTTACTCCTCGTTGTCAACAGAATGGGGAGTTCCACGGTTGGGTACTCAGTCCTAGGGGCTTCTGGTAGTATCCATTAGGTGGTCAAAGTGATTTGACAGATGGATGCATTACCGAGATGCAGCCTCATGTGATACAGAACGGGGAATATTATGATTTGACCCTGCCGGCGCAATCCATCTCTGGCCCACCTGAGTGTATTGCTCGTTTATCTAGATCTCATGTCGGTTTAGGGGCCTTGAACATGCTGCTTACTAACAACTTGAGAGCCAATCAGTTCAATTTCTGATGAACGCACTTACATACGATACTCACTCTAGGTCTTACCTTTTGACAGACCCTCCCCATAGCACATTGCTGACATGTTGACTTCATTGTGGCCCAATAATATGGTGTAGCCATATACAGCCGTAATGGACAAGGTTGCATATTTATCTACACTGAAACTACAGATATACCTCTGTGATCATTCGCGCACCATACTCAATCCACAGATAGTCGATGAGATTTGGGCTGCAAAACGTCAAACATTTGTTAACTGAATCGAATTGGTAGCTGATAGGGACTGTACCTGTAAAAGATAACCGTAAAACGGGGGCGATATGATGCACCGCTTTGCCGACGTCAGCCCTACCAGTACAGCAAACAGTAAGTACCCCTTGCCGAGCTCTGGTCGGGTTCCATCCCCACAGTTTCAACTCGACTAGGTTAGTTAGTGCTTGTCATGTAAGCCCCTTCCCTGCGAAAAACGTGTAGGCGAGATTAAAATGAAAGTCTAGGCCAGGCTAGGCCATTGACATGCACCAAATCATCAACGCCGTTTCTCTCTTCAGTGGGTCGTCGTCTCCTCTCTCTCACATAGCGAGATCAGGGCATAAGATACCCTCACAATCACCGATACCCCGCAATGATGTTCGCTGAAAGCGCCACAGATTCCATCGTACTAGGTTGGTATATCTCCATCATCGCTGCCCGCATATACTATTCGAGGACTTGAATAATGATAGGGGCCAGGCATGATGCTGTACAACCTCCTTTAACACTACAAAGTACCTACAGATTATTAGTTAATTATCTAATGGGTGCGATACCCGCTCGCCTATTCGCTCTTCCGTCGCCAGTAAGACTAGTCTCGGCGCAGATATTAGTCAAGCTAGGATTGCTTTGTATCTTGCCAGCCTATGACTACTTCGCCGAACACACTGACGGAACTTGGCAGAGGCTTGCCGAAGTCATTCAACCTATCGTCATCTTCATGGCGTCCTGGCACACACCACGATGAGTCCTAGATGGTGCCATCATACATACCTTTCTGGCGGGTCCTTGGTTGCTTCCCGCCGTTTTTTATAGACGGGAATGCAAATAGATCGGATGCGTTAAGGAGGAGAGATTAGTGATGTTCCATGAAGGAAGTTCATTGCGCGGTACGTTGCTTCGAGGCTCACGACACCGGCCTCTTCGCCGACGCCGTCGAATCCGTAAGCAGGCGAGACCTCAGAAATAGTGTACTCTTTTCACATTCGCGATTGGGGGAACTGCGAACATGGGAATAGCCTTGTGAAAGCACTACATAATCCGTGGCATGACGCACTAACGGCCAGTATTAAATTAAATAAGGAATCGAGAATGCGGACCAAAGGACGAGACGAAGGCGAGTGTGAGGACCGTTCAATGAGGTTGAGGAATATGGTCTGATGAAATATGAATGTATATCATGGCTGTGCGGAACCGAAGACCCCAAAGGGTTAACTAGGACTCAAATTGTGTGGATTGTGCTCTCTAAAGAGGCAGCGTCGTCTCTGACTGATGCCCAACAATGATTAATCTAGTATTCAAGATCCCATACACAGCTTAATAACGGGTAGGGAGTATTCGTATCTTCGTAGATTCCACCACGTACGCCTTCGCTGTAGTTATTCATCTAGGTCTTAACGATATACAAAAAGAGTAGGACCTAGGCTGGGAGAAAGCCTCTCCGTAAGAGTGAGTTTAGGAAACCACGCGGTCAGATTGAACGGTCTGGACTGGCCACATCGCAGCCAATCAAGTATTACCCCGCGCATATGAATCTCAAGGGGTCATTAAAACGGGAGGCGATGTAGTCTTGGCCTCGTGCTCGAGCTCATGAAAGTCGCCTGGTTAGCGAGTCGGCTCATGCTCTTATGCACACCAAGATGGCTGAGGCATGAACTCAGATTGAACATAAATTTGATCGTCGGGGGTGCGCCTAAAGAACCCACCGAGTCTGCCGACTCTGTCCACCCCATCTACCATCTGCACGACGGGATACGGCTCAGTCGTGCTGTCACGCACTCTCACCTCGTCCGGCGGGAATCCCGGACAGGAGGGCTCGTCTATTATTAGCCCGTCATCCGTCAACCTAGTGCCGTGCTCAATTTCTACGATTCTTTTCGCCGCGGCGAACATGGCGACAATATCCCACAGATTCTCTCGTGCGGCGCCCATGATCCGCAGAAGGGCCAGAGCCTGCAATCTCGTTTGCAGGGAGCGGCATTTCATGACGATGAAGTAGAGCAGCGGTATGAAGCCCATCTCGAAAGTGAATCTGGGCGTCTTAAGGCAGTAGCTTGACGTCTGCACTCTCGCGGCCGACTCGACCATCAGACAGAACGCGTCGAGGTATTTGTCGTACTCGGTTTCGTAGTAAGCGAACGGCGTTTCCACCCACACGCGACAGACCTGATAGCGCATGAACATGTTGCAATGCTCGACGGCAGTCCTGTCTAAGGGTGGTGATATGTATGTCAAACGTTGGAATTGCGAGTGCCACTGGTCAAGCATGGCCCGAGTGAGACCCTGCTCGGCGAGCAGCTCCGGGGATACGGGCTGCTGCCTCAGGCCACCCAGACGGTAGGCATCGCCGTTTCGGACCAGCTTGACTGTGCGACCGAGGATGCCGTCTAGGTAGTACTCAGCATCGCGGAGACTCGTGAACGACGATGGAAGAACATCGTCTAGACCTAATAGCTTGAGGGGCTCCCCATCTCCCACCGAGAAGAAGCAAGGGATCAAGCTCAGGCGACGGAATATGGGCGAGAGGTATTCCCTAGTCCATAAAAAGGCATTCTCGACCCTAGACAGAATGGAGATGCCGTGACGACAGTGTTCCACCGCCGCCTCCCGGTTCCCGCGAAGGAATTCGATACAGATGAACATGACGCACACCAGCAACACAAGGGACTCATTCTTCATCTCTTTCAAATGGTAGATAGCCGCGTTATAGTGGCCTAGCACGACGTCATTGGCGGGTAACAAGTACATCGCGTCAGGTTTCTGGTGGACCTGCTCATATAGCGAGGCGAGGGCCACAACGGAGTGCCGCACGGCGGGCTCCATCTGGCTGAATTGGAGGGTAAGATGCGTCCAGAAATACGGGTCCAAGGGTCCCGATAACGTAGGGGCGGCCATGTCGCAGAAGAACTGCAGACTTCGCCGCTCCACCGGCTGGTTCACGTGCGGGAATAGGTGCCGTGGCCGATGCCATGACAACGCCGTGGATGTGGCGGGCGGTGCGTATCCATCACATTTACGACCGGTACTCGTGCACTGTAAAGAAAACAGGCGGGTCAGCTACGCCATTTATACTAAGATTTGCTAACTCAGGGTAATGGTCGTCGACTCAACGCGGGCTCCCTTCTATGTATGTCACATGTCCCAAGCTTGCAATTAAGGCGGCCATGGCGCAGGATTTCTATGTAACCATCTACGTTTCTGTTCTCACTGGACTGGGGCCACCTGGGGGTGGGAACTCACGCGTTTGCAGTGCGGCTTTTCTTCATCACATTTCACTTTTCGCGTTCTGTCCAGCACGGTTAGCCAGGCACGTGTTTGCCATGCTTGCGAGTGAGATCTGGCGCTGTCAATCGGTTGTGGTGTGAGAAGGGAACCTTACTTGCAAGTCAGGCAACCCGTTCGGACTTTGATGTTGCCCTTACGAGGCATCTCTGATGAGGTAAGTATTGGAGTATGTATGTAGGTATTATAAGAACTGTTGGTACCATGTAGTGAGTAGGTAAGGGCCGTAAGGTATGTATGTATGTTGGTAATGTTTCAAGCAGGACCGTTTCACCTCAGACTCTGGAATGCGAGCTAATAAATAAGAGAGCACTGGGGCATCGCAGACTTCTCTTGTAATTATATATATTAACCGACTACCCTATATATATGTGTGTATAGTGAGGCTTGATTGCTTGATTATGCTAGACGTAGTTGACGGGATCGCAACCCTGATACCAAGATGCTGGCTGGTTTAAATGCTGATCAATTACTCCTAACGGGGCTGTGGCGGTCAACCCACCCACTCATAGCGCGGCTGCTGTGCTGATGATAGTGGGGCATAGTCCGAGCCGACCAGTGAGAGTGCTGGATATCAATTGATTAGGTCCCTGCGTCTTCCCCTGAATCCTCCGACTTTCAGGGTAGACTAGCTAGCTGGGAAGAAGATAACGTCAAGGAGGCAACCGATATACTATGAGCCGTGAATCCATCGTTATTTCTTGGTTCTCCCTGTTCATAAGATGCAGCTACATACGCTCTGTGGCGCAACAATAAGTTCATCACACCGACTAGTTGACACTCTTTGAGGTAAGATGAACGGGCAATATGGACGTGCGTGCGTTATACAAATTGGATTGAGGTAGGAAGAACGCGGGATTCAGCTTCTTACTTCGGACGAACATAATGGACCATGACCAGACGAACGCATTTGAGAGGAGTTACGAGAAGAGCACGATCAAATACCGGAGGGCATTCCAAGTCTCAGCAATTTTTACGATTGACGCGCAGTAAAAACGTACACTCAAGTTATCTTCAGGACCATCCCGTCTATCAACGCTCTTTTCGCATCCCCGCCCATGGTCTAGTTCGCATACATTGACCAATCTACATATTGGCGCGACCCTGGCCTGCTGCCTCCATCATGATTTGGACTGGCATGTAGTCCTCTGTCGTGATGGCGTCACCTATTATCAAGACTTGTGTCAGCCAAGCAGGAAAACGCAATCAGGGTTAGCAGAGAGCGGGCAGAGTGAGAAAGAAACAAAGGCTAACCATCTGTCCACTTAAGTCTCCAGCTGCTCTTAGTCGCTGGGAAGGCGAGCCAGCTACCAGGGCCGTCGTTGGCCAATCTGCTATTCGAGACCTTGAACGTATCCCACAGCGCGACCTGGCCGTCGGCCGGGTCTACGCCCGCGGGATTGACCATGTCGGTGAGCGTCATCAACTCTGGAGGCCCAACGAGGCCGAGGGCATGGTCAACGATGCCGATGGGGTACGTGTGGAGTTGGTTGCAGCCTTTCTTTTCGCTGCTAGTCTGGTAGACTCTGACGGGAGAGGTATCCTCGCCCTCGTGGAGACCTAGGGTGGAGCCGCTCAGGGAGAGGTAACGGCCGTCGAGTTCTGAGTTGCTAGGACTGGCAACGGACAGTTAGCATGCTACCTACCCTCAATTCCCAGGGGTAGAAGAAAGACTCGTCGCGGACGACGGCCAATGGGCGCACTTACGCGGATATCTTGAGCTTGAAGAGGTCTAGTCCCTCTTCTCGGCTTTCGAGAGGGGCGGCCAGCACATTGCTGGTCATAAGACCCAGCGATAGGAGAACGCCGGACCACTTCATGTTCGAACCGGTTGCCAAGTCTTTCGGATAGGAAGAGAAAGAATTGTATAGGCTGAGGATTATTGAGCAATGATTGAGGTGTAGGTAATAAAGCTGAGGATGGTGCAGACCGGGAACGTGGAACCAGACGGGAACGATGAAGCACTATATATATAGTTGGGTGTGTTTTGGTCGACGACTGGCGACGCAACTACTTCTGGATAAAGTCAAGTTGTTGCCTTCTTTGCATCCCACCTTCTGCGAAGGAAGCGGGCGGACAACGTCTGGGTATAGGTAGGTACGAATATGTTTGGTGGACCTGTTAATCATAGTTCGTGGCGGTAACTTCATTTCGTTATTCACTCCCTGTCGGTAATGGAAGTAGAAGGTAGGGTTGCAGATTAATAAAGTGAGACTTGTGGTGCCCAAAAGAAACAATGACGGCAACATGTGCCACCGGACTGACCTGGGGCGTCTCTTCGAATCATGGTTGACACTTTTTTTTTTCCCCATCTACCACCGCTCAGGATCACTAAAAGGATAGATAAGGCCACAAGGTGGGCATTACTGGGGATTACAGACGAATTAACTTCTACTAGTGTTACTCACATGTTGAACAATTCTCTTTTTCTTGCCGTCATTCTTGTGAGAGCCAATGAGGGGGATACGAAGCATGGGCATAAAAATCAGCGACTGAGACTGAATCTGTGTGTGGTGACTGAGGCTTGTCCAGAGCAAGGGGGTTTATGATGTATCATTCTCGGACGCTTGGTATTCGACGTGGGATGAAAATAGGTAGAAAGAAAAAGACACTTGTCCTACTTCCCCAAGTGTGAGTACTGAAGTCAATCAATCAATCTCACGCATGCACAGAGAAGTTTCGAGAGCGATGTGTATATTGAGTTGAAGGTGCAACAATTGTGAAATAATTTATTCACAGGCAAAGAAGGTGGAAAAAGAGAGGGTGGGCAATATAAGTAGCTGCTAATTATAGCGGTCTTGAGTCGCTACCAGATTCTTGGCTCAGTCCGAACAAAGCCTGGGCAATGCCCAGAATCCTTGTCTCAGGCCATGTCTTAGCGGGATCTACCCCCAAAATTGCTCTGGAATGGGATATTTTACACAGCCCTGGCAGAAGTAAAATCGTATTTGCCACATTTGCCGTGGGCCCGCAGCCTAAATAAACTCGAACGGAGCGTGCTACCCAGTAAAGATCCGCTCCCTTCGTGGCATCGTAACTTCTCCTATTATCTACATTCTTTCATCTCGTCCGTTGGAAACAAAGCAGTGTCATGACCTAGTGCCTAGGTACAACCTACAAGATAAGTGAACACCCAGCAAATCTAAATCATCCCGCAGATGCTACTACACTTACTAGGAAGCCGATGGTAACCGCTTTATATTTAGCATGCTGGTACAGCCTACAGCGATGTGATAGCTGGTTGTCGCCTCGAGGTGAGCGGAACTAGGAGTTGATATATTAGCTACTCCTAGTATATCCACCTTATCGCATCAAAGGGAACGCGCCCCTAGGATAACACCGCACGCGATTTTCGTTATCTTCAACTAGTGAGTTGATGAGGCAGGCTGTCCAGAGCCACGCCACTCCTCTGAGTGACTAGTCGGGCCTTTCCCGTTGGCTCTCGAGCAGGATTATTCTTCCACCGCGATCAAGATAGGGTTGCAGATGTCTACATGTCCTACCAGAGGAGTCATGCGAGGGTGGGATGATTATACCTCGATAGTATGATTCGATCCGACACATCCATCAAGTTACTCTGTCTAGGTACAAACCAGTTTGCACCTGAATACTTGGCCTACCCCTACCTACCCTGTCAAGTTGCGGGAATATATGTCGTCCTATAATCACGCAGAACATTGCGTATTAGCAATGCGTCTCTCTATCACCTCTTCATTTCTGCTCATCATACAGTTGTCTTCGTATATACCTAGGGGAGATCGAGTACGTCTTTTCTTACGTATCACCGATGCAAGGTTAGGTAATCGGCGTTGATGGTCCGTTGGGTGTAAGGGTTGCGCACTGGGCTTACAGGCCATTGCACAAGTCGAAGTCTCCGCCAAGAACCCCGTGAATACAGTGCGTCGCGTCGCGCATTTACGACATTGCTTGCCTTAGGTTTGGCGTAATGCACATCATGGCAAGCGACTAGGTTAGATCGTGTCCATAAGTTTCAGGTTTCTGTGCTTTTAAAGTGAAAAAGCGAAAAGGCGCGCGTACGTCGTGAGCCTACGTAAGCATCACAATCCCATGGAGGCGACGTCCTTCTCGCCCTCCCGTGTGCTAATGATATATCCGAGGTAAAACCCAAGACTTAGAAACAGAAACGCCACCTAGATATATATGTCTTACTCCTTATATCTCGGTTCTAACCCCCAGCCGCTGGCGTACATTTCCCTAGACTCACGTACTGTTTGTGCTATATTCCGTACTACAGCATCCCAGAAGCTAGTATCGTACAAACAGCGCGGGCGGATTGGAACCCGATACACATGTCACCGTACAATCTCATGCCCATGGTTTAAGTCGACACGGCATTCAGAGACCACCGAGCACAACGCTATGGACGAGCATATCTTATACGTCGGGGGGTTGACTGTGTTCGTGCTCTACATAGTCATCAGCCTGGTTATCCTGCGCCGGCGGACCTGCATCAGTAGCGCCGCTTCGTTCCTGTTCGTGTGCGCTCTATGGGCTGAGTTAACATTGTTTATTGTCTGGTTGCTCATTCCTTTGCTTGCGCGAAGCCTACGGTGGATAAATAACCCGGTTGATGGCATCTCCGGCTTCCTGAGAGACGTTCTCGCCACCAAAGCCTTTGGAGATATTGAAATTATTGCATTTGCCTGGAGTAAGTGAGACTTTCATTTAGTCACATTAGCGAATCGTAAATCTGATTTTGATCTCTCACGCTTTAACTGTCTTGGGCATGCAACCCCTATTGATGAGCTCTTAAATCCAATTTGGACCTACGTCGAATGCCAGAATACTGATAATGACGTCGTAGTTGTACTCTACTTCGCCGTCGAAAACGGGGCAAAATTGCTCATTAGTGAGAGCTGCGTAACACACCGTCCTCACGGACACAGTCGACTGGCAAAATATGCCATCAAACTGGCATTTCGAATATGTAAATTACTGGGCATGGAGAGGAGGAATCAGCTACCTTCACCATATCAGGCGACAAATTAAGAAGTTCGCAAAGACGGCCTGGCCAGGTACTCTGGGACGCGTCTGCCGAGGTCCTTGACACATAACCGTAATTACTGAACTTAATACTTAACTAGGTTAACTCTTTTCACTCCGAAAGCACGACTTCACTATAGAAGAGACCTGTGACGACTTTGGTGGGAATAACAACTTATCACGGAAAGGCCCGCCGCGCCCAAACAGACATACTCTTACCCACTGGACGGATGCAACGAGCCATCGTACCCGTCTCACGGGAAACCATCCATAAACATGCAAATGCCGTGTCTTTGGCATTACAATACTGAAGCTCGCCATTGAATATAACTAATTTCTATTGGCTTGGTTCATAGTACGGGAGCTATTGATTTTGGGTCGGACAAGATTCCGCAGGACACTTCCAGGAATAGAATCTAGACCTCGTACCTGTCCGTATGATAGCGTACAGGTCGGTAAACAAAATAATCAAACTCTGCGGGCCGCGCCGTCCCGTTTAAGTCCGAACAAGCAACTCCCACGAAGGCGCCGGTGAAGCTCCCATGTACTTGGTGACCACCACACTCATCAGAAACGATGGACGCATCTAAGACGGGCCCGATCTTCTGCAATTCTTGGGCGTCTTCGAGAGAGTACCAAAACTGCAAACCCCTCCCGCGCACCGTCAGGGCCAACTTCACCTTGCCCTGGTTCGGAATCGGGTTTGGTTCGGGGAGCGGCAACCGCAGCCTCCCGAGCGGCCACGAGGCCTCGGAGGCCATGATCAGAAGCTCGCGCTGCCCGTCCGAGTGCGCCGTCACCGCGAGATAGAAGAAGTTGTAGCGGCTGTAGTAGAGCGTTATTCCCGCGAACTGTCGCTCGTCCTCTGGTGAGAAGTCTATGACTGTCTCAGCATCGAAAGAGAAATGTGTCTGTCGCCGGGCCACTAGAGCTTGCTCGAACCAAGAGCCAATTGCCTCACGCCCAATCAATGTGAGCTTTTTATTACCCAAATTAAAGATGCGCTCAGTCTCGGGTGTTCGAAGCCATTGGAAGTCTTTGTGGAGCTCATCGTTAAAGGTGTATTTCTTTTCTTCCCAGTACGGCTTATCATCTCGCTCTCCGGGCAGCTCCACGTAAAGTGATGGAATAGGCCCGTTTTTGATGTACAACCAGTCGTCCTTCCAATAAGCTTCCTGGATCGCCGTCTCCCGACCGAGGACACAGCGACGTTCCTGCGTGGTTGGGCGCCCGGTTAGATGGACCATGTAGGTCTTCCCGTCGGGTGTGTCGACTATGTCGCCGTGGCCGGCTCTCTGCAGCGCCGCATGTGGATGATCCTTCGACGACAGAATATGTTTTTGTGGGTGGACCTCATAAGGACCCCATATGTCACGAGACCGGGCAAGTGTGCAAGCATGATGATATCCGGTGCCGCCTTCCGCTGTGAGCAAATAGTACCAGCCATTCCGCTTATACAAGTGTGGACCCTCCACCAGGGCTAGTTCGGTGCCGAGGAAGATGTTCTTTCGCGGCCCGACAAGCTTTCCAGCGGCCGGGTCGAATTCCTGCAGCACGATGCCGGCAAAGGACCGAGGTCGGGCGCGATAGTCAGCTAACATGTTTACAACCCACTTCCTTCCATCCTCATCGTGGAACAAGGACGGATCAAAGCCCGACGAGTTGACGTAGACGGGGTCGGACCAGGGGCCCTCGATAGAAGGAGAAGAAACAATATAGTTGGGGGTATCTTTGAAAGAGCCGTCCTTGCGTTTCACATCGGTATAAACAAGCCAGTACTTATCACCGTCATGAGTGAGACACGGGGCCCAGACGCCGCAGCTGTCCGGGTCCCCGCGCATGTCCAGCTGGCTCTTCCGGCTCAGTGGACGTGCGGCCAACGTCCAGTTGGCCAGGTCTCGCGAGTGGTGGATCTGAACGCCCGGGTACCACTCGAAGGTCGATGTCGCGATGTAGTAATCTTGGCCGACTCGGACGACTGAGGGGTCGGCGTTAAACCCCGGGAGGATGGGGTTCCGAACGAGCGGCATGATGAAGAAGGGTTACCTTGCGTGTTCAATTTGTAACTCTGAGTAGTTACCACCAGATTGCAACGGCACTAGGCACACAGAGCGACAGTTCAAACATAGATCCAGTCAATAGAAGACAAGCCAAACGTAGTTCAACGCGCACTGAAGAATTGCACCTCGTTTCCAAAGCCACTTTCATTAATAATGATGCGTGCCAAATTGGAGAAGCTCATAGCTTCGGATTCGTTGCATGGCCGTTGCCAATCTCCGCTATAAAGTCGTATTTAACCGCAACAAACCCAATAGGTCCAAAGCTGCGGGGGCGCTCCAGTATTGACTACCTCTATTAGACTCTAACCTAGGTGACATAGATGGCGCGTGACAGACGGCCGAGTGTATAAAACTATATTACAAATTATAATTTCCTCAACTACCCCGGTATGGGGTTGGAACCATGTGTTGGGATGTCGGGAGCGCAAGTTTGTGCTAATAATTGCGTACTTTGGTAGAATCTTTGTAACATCCCGAAATAGGAAAGTAAATATTTACGCGAATATAGTAAACTGTCATTGGGCGGACTGTAACCTATCAGGTATCTACGGCTAGCGGCTAGCGTATTTGCTGGCTTGGTTGTTGTTGAAAGAGCACCACATGGGGTTTGATCGACCAAACTGGAGAGAGAGTCGACTAACCTCCAGAACTCCTAGAGTGAGCCGCAAAACCTGACAATTTTGTATAAGTATATGAATTATCTTCTATTTTAATGCCATGTTATACACTAAGTGAGGAAATTCGCCTGCGTTGATACCATGTGTTAACGGATTCTGGATGGTAGATCGTGGTCACATGTTTTCTGCCCTGGCTCTTATTTTCCCTCCGTCTCTTTCCCTTTTTTTTCTCTCTCTACCTTTCTTGCGCTCGAGACTTTCTGAGTAAGATAGGAACGTAGGCGGTAAGTATCTCTGGCACGGCGCTCGAGTTGAAGTCTAAGGGTTTAGGTTAAGACATTTTTTCTTATACTCAAAGGCCTGCCGTTTCCGGCGATGTCACACGTGACAGCATTTTATCATACTTCGAATAGATTTCCTATCAAGTTCAAAGAAGAAGAGGCTAAGAAAGAATGTTAGGGGATGGTGTTGGATTCAATTGTTTAGGTTGAATCAATGGAGCTGGTTTGGTTTGGCTTCTCCGTACCCCATATTACAACAGTCGCGAGGCGAACGTAGAAGGCCCAGCAGCAGGCACATCGGCATACTAACTGCACAAGAGTGCCAAATCAGTTCCACGATCCGAAATATATTGATTAACTAAAATATTATGGCCTTTCAAACAATTCGTGGCGAGCCCGTCAACCTCGATCATCTAGTCTTGTCTGTTAGGACACCGGCCACGGGAAATGTAAAAGACTTCCTTCTTAGCGAGTACCTGAGTGACGAAGGTCGGACATCTACTCTTCGGGTGGTTGCCGATTTTGACTACAGTAAACTCCGCCAGGACATCGACCTGTATGCCAGTATTGCCGAAGACGTGGAGATCTATCCACCAACTGGTTTCATCACCATTCACAGCGAGGGACTATTTTTCGCTTTTCTTACCCAAATCCAGTGCGGACACGAACCCGTAGGTTACCATCCAACTCGCCAGCTGCCCAATGTCGTGCTTCAAGATACTCCTCACGCCTTGACGTCCTTACCACCTGCTTCGCCACAATCACCACCTACGTCCCGGGCCCATGGTTCTGGGCCATCACCGCCGGCAGTAGCCAGTCCTCCCCAGCCGGGCTCACCCATTCAGTGGGTGGATTCAATTCTTATTGAAAGCTTTAACGAACAGGATCTCAAGCCTATTCACGAGAGAAGCTACTTTGATGGGTTCCTACCTAATCCCGAGTATGAAGATGATACGTGGCCACAGGTATGCCGGTTTTTCAATTGTGACGAAGCCGCAACAAGTGCACGCGTCCCACGATTGCAATACCCATTAGAAGGCTACCAATTGCACACTGTGTGGCGGGCGATCCGGCAGATTGCCCGTCTCGGGCTTGCTTCCTACATGATTGCCGACGAGTCCGGCCTCGGCAAAACTGTCATGGCACTGGCAATAGCTGCAATTTTCGCCGATGCGAAGCGTACCTACAGGGAAGTTCAAGCCGAGTGGAATACGCAATTACAAACCAATCATCTTCCGCCAGATCAAAGAAGGGTTCACATCTGCCCGACTCAAAGCACGCGAAGCCTCCTCTGCCCCTGCGTTATAGGAGGGCTGACTCACCAGCTTGTGAATCGTGTCCCCGACTTCCCGACAATAGTTTGCGTCCCACCTGAATTGGTCCATCACTGGGTGGCAGAGACGGTGAAATGGAATGGCTGCAGGGGCTTTGTTGCCGATTCCAATTGGCCTAGTTATCGGTTTAATAGCTTAGGTTTCGACCCTCTTCCACTCCAGCAGCCGCAAGACGGAATATACGGTCGCCTTCATGGCGTGTTCAATGACGATGGCCAGGACCCTGATAAAACAATGCCAGAATACGGGCTGTCTTTCTCCACCGTCATTGTTAGCTACGAAAGCGTCCAGCGCTTTGTTGATAACTTCATAACTCCTGGAGGCAGGCATCGCGAGCGGTCCTTACTTGGATGTGGGTTTATATTCTTGGACCAGGCCGCGGAGTACGACGGGGAGACATCTCCATCGCAAGCTTTAAAGCTCCTTGGTGGTCTGAACCAGGACGGAGTTCCGATGGCCATAGGGTTGTCTGCTGGTCTAAGAAGAAACCCAGCCGCTTGGGACCCATTTGTTAGGCATCTTTGTGCCAGATCTCCGGGAGACGCTATTGATAGAATAAATTTTTCAAACCCTCGAACTGAATTTTATACCGCGTACCAACGGCACATGGAAGACTTCACTATGGTTGTCAAAATACTAGAGGCACACCGCAATGCCTGGACTCCGGAAATGGTTCAGCAAATCAAACAATACGATAGAATATACGAGCGCTATATAAAACGTTTTGCTATAGAAATGATGAGCATACGGACAAGGGGGACCCTATTTCGACGTCAACCCGTTTCGCCAGATGATACAGGTCCTGATATTAGGAGCTGCGATATCGAAGACGAAAGTCACAAAGACAGTGTGAAGAAAGTCAACAGAGACATCGCAAATGCACTTGATGCAATTTATCAAGACGAAAGGGCTCACGTCGGGCCAATGGTTTCATATAGGGATGTCGTTGCAAAATTCTCGGCTGGTAAGGGCAATGGAGTGTTAAGCAACACCTTCTACCCTGGCTTGGTACATTCTATCGTTACTGGAGCATTAGGGGAAGACTCGTGTGAAAGGGATATTGCGGTATACGCTACGGAGTTCACGGACCGAGAACCGGGGGGTTCCCAAGGTCAAGTTCCAGTTTTCAGACTGGTCTCTCGTGACATACCAGCGCAAGGAAAACGTGCCATTGTCACTAACACCGTCGTAAATATCGCCGGTTTACGCCCAATACCAGAACGACTCCATATTCTCATTTTATCCCGGACTACTGCTGCCGCCTTTGTCGCAGCATCCGAACTATATCCTATGTGGGATATCGGAATGCTGGATATGTTTTATGTTCACAGCGGTGTTGACCGGTCAACTAGGGGCATTTATCTTGACAGAATCAGAGACAACACGGTAATAGCCACCGAGCTGGCCGTTCTTATTACCACTCCAGAAATGTTCAAGACTGGCTTACACCTTCCTAATTTACGCACTGTGATAATAACCGAGGTACTCAATCCTGAGCATTTGTCAATGATCCGCGCCGCAGTGAATAGGAAAAAAGAAACTGAAAGGCCCGAGTTCATCCAGCTCTATCATGAGGATTGCATTATGGACAAAATTAATGGGATACTCTTTGATAGCAGAGACAAGGAAGTTGAAGACGAGACATTGAAGGATCTGATAAACAGGGTGAAGTCCATGGGCCCTTGAGGGGGATCAATTCCTCCTAAGCCCTCGGTAGCCGTAGTAGGTCCTGTTGGATATATAACTGCACGATTTCTTAGCTTGGAAGGCATTCATGTAGCAATAGAATTAAGCTCCCAACCCATACTACTGCTCAAACACCTCCAGTTCCTGTGATGGCGCTTCTACTCACCCTATGATTGTTCTATACGGGTATTTCTTCTTTGCACCCTCAGACATACTGACGCGTGCAATGAAAAAAAAAAAAAAGGTTATCGCCACCTGGAAGCAGTGTAATACCAGGTGGCGAAAGGACCGAAGCCCTGTGATTAACAAAAAATTTGTTCCTATCGCACAATGTGCAATGTGCGATAGAATAGGTATGTATGCAAAGAAATTTGCGGATCCCTATGCCTCAATGTGGTAAGTACGTAGGTAGCTGAGCGGATAAAAGAGAAGTGAAAGAGAAGAACAGGAAGGAGACAGCGGGCTAGGCACTTACACGTTGAGTGGATCGAAGACTGGCAGACTCAAACTCAGATACAAGATACCATTCTACGGCTGGAACCCAGTAGCAAGTTACCAAATTCGGGTGTCCCACGGCCGAATAAGTTCCAGCACCCATGTATAAGACCCTTGAATCCAGAAGGCGGACGACGGCAAGCTAAAGCTGTGCGGGCTTCGTGGAGGTGCAGATACAATGGGCTGTCATCAACGCAGTTATCTCCTACCCCCCGGGGGGAAGGGGGTAATGTGGGTTCAGGGGCAAGGCGGAATATCAAACAGGACCCTGTTACAGGCTGTGCAAGACAGACGGCGGCATGCTTTGCTGCGTTTGTAGAAGTATTATCTGTAACTGAGTTGAGAATGCCAGTGAGTCCGGGGAGGATGTCGTTCGTCGTAAGTCGTCGTAAGTCGCAACTCGTAAGCCGTCGGTTAGGGCGCTCCCACCTCCCATTGCCGCTCGGTCGTGAATCGTCCCGGCCCTTCGATATCAGTTCGCGTTCATCGATTTGTCGAGTTTCCACGTTGTCGGCTACTACCCTCGTCTCCACCCCGTTGACGAGTCGCTGATCTCTTCATTGTACGTTTTCCCAGCCATTCTTTATCGCATATCGTTAATAGGGTTATTCTCGATCGTCTAATGGACCTAGGCATTAATAAAGCCCATCATTAAGTGCGGATACTCAGTGGAGATAAATCTGATGATTGAAAATGCAAAGGGTAAACAGGATGTGTCAATGGGGTCAAAATGAGAAACATGTAAAGGGTATGGGATGTATACCTAGCCTCTAAGGTACGTGAAAGTAAAGCAGAAGGCAGGGGTTTGTTGGCGAGATACAAATAAGATGTAAAACACGAGTGTCCGAATAGGTAGGTATACAACGATAAAAGCAAAATGAGCCAAAGGCATAGTTGCAAGGCAGGAAAGAGAAGAAGATATGATAGTTTAACCCCATTTGAGGTTAAAAGTAGTGGTAGTGCAAGTAGCTGACGAGAAAAAAAAACGAAGGAACAGAAACGTGTTGTACATGGGAAGCTAGAAAGAGGACAAATTGTAAGATAAATGAAATACATCAGGGACTTACCCAAATATGTTGGCTCGATTGCAATCTGGACAAATGATTAGCATAGCTGTAGAACAAATCAATAACGTCTTTCGGATGGGAGCACAATAGGACATGAGAAGGAATAAGGGAAAAGTATCAATGAAGCGAATAAAAACTGTCGGATAGGTTAAGCGCATACTTACTTTAGTGGGCAGATTGGTGGCCAAGTCGAATAGCAGTGAATGCCTAAAAGATAAGTCAGATAAAGATTTGAATATTTCAAACGTGAGCAAAGCGGGAGATGGTAGTTGGGGACCGCGATGTGGAAATATTGCCTACCAGGATCAGGAAGGCGAGTTGTTGATACGCCAGAGTGTAGAAAGGAAAGATATTGAGGAAAGGACGCGTCTCAATGACAGAGTGTAGGCAGGTGGGAGGACTCTGACTTGAAAATGGGCAATGGGAAATACAACAGGATAATACATGACTTGCTTGTAGGTAGTGAGGTGGTATGGGAGAACAAACAGATTAAAATGATGAAAGGGAGGAGAGGTAGAAGTAGCCAGAAAGAGAAAGAAATCCCAGAAGGGGACGCACTCAAGGCAACCTGTTTGAAGGGTAGATGGGAAAAAGCGAAGTGCAAATGTAATAAATTGAAGAAGAAAAAACCGAACCTAGTTGAGAAGATGTATTTGCAGCCGCAGAAGGCAGAGATGGTGGTGGCACGCCGCGCTCTGTGCGATAATATATTTGGGAAGAGTAAATATGAGAGGTCTGGGAGAGGAGGTGGAAGGAGTATGAGTGTATGAAGAAGGGTAGAGGTGGTTAGAGTAGTAAGAATATGGTGAAATGAAGAGTAATAAGGAAAAGGAAAAAGGAAAAATGGCCAAATATAAGGATGAAAAACAGGAAGGCAGGTGTGGGCGGCTGAGGTGGAAGTAAAGTTAAATGTAGGTAGGTAGTAAGATAAGGTAAGAAATGTACCTGGGTACTTGGGTGCTGCGGCTCAAAGTACCTAAGTACACCTAGACAGGCTGGAGGGTATGTAGGCAAGAATGTGCTTAGAATATACGTACCATGAGGAGGAAATCGTGAACCTTCGAAGTAGGAGGGGGTGCCAGAGTGCCGTCAAAGTTTGCGCCATGGATTAAGTCCCAGTAGAGTGGTGGTTATTGATGACTATGTAAAAGAATTTAGTGAGTAGAGGCGGGATAGGATATATGAAAACATGATATGCAGGTAAGTAAACAACATGGAAAGGATAAGTTGGCTGGGAGGGTCTTGGCTGGCAAAGGAAACGGTGTGCGAGTGATTGACGAAGGAGTAGATGGTAGGAGGTGATGACAAGAAAGGATTATGGGGGATGGGTATTTATAGGTCGGGAAATCAGAGAAATCAGAGAAATCAGAGAAATCAGTAAAGATGTAAAGATGCAAGGATCTTGGTTTTGGGCTAATTGGGTTTGAGATACACGTATGCACTGATGGAAAGGGGAGAAGGAGAGTTCCTAATACGTCAGCCACATCCAATCATTCGTAACAGGAAACTGCTACAATGTACAAGTAGAGCATATAAGTACCTACTTACTTTAGTACTTGCCTAGGTACGTATTTTGGTATGTACTCTTTAGGTAGGGCATGTGCCTACCTAGGTAGGTATCTATTGATATATTAGCATGACACCCACTTGCTTGAACTACTAGATAAGCCGTAAAGTTAACTTGTATCTGCAAATAATTTGTAGTTAAAGTACTAGTTGCAAGCGTGCCACTTTGAAGGAACAAGGCTCCTATGGATGACTGGTCTACTTGCTGAAAAGTTACGGATGGAAAGTAAAAGGAAGGAATCTCTACAATATGGGCCATTGTGGTGTTTCCTTATCACAGTAGGGCAGGCCAGGTAAATACAGGTCAATAGTTAATAGGTTCAATGGGCTCAATGGCGACTGCATCAATGAAGTCCTTCACTGAGGCCATTTGTATAAGGCATACGCAGCTCTGATTAGGTGCACCCCATGCCATTGACCTGACTTGAGCCTGCGCCTACTATAACTGCCATGATAATCAGCCAATCCAAAAAAAGAAAATTCAACATAGATTCAAGATGCTTGCTAGCTAAAGAAAATGTATCTAATATTTTCTTTAAGTTTCTAAGCTACGCCCTAACCCTGCTAATAAAACACTTAAATTATATTTTGCTGCACCTTCTATAGGTATAGACAGCCGCAGTCTCCTGTGTACTAAAGTAGAGGTACCAAGTAGATAGGAGGGAGTTGTACAAGGGGAAAACAGAATTTTCTCTTCGTGGCACAATTCCGGGTCAAAAATAATCTGTTGGCTCAAGCAACCCTTTCGGTAGGAAGCCACATTAGTGGGTGGTAAGTACCTAGCTGGGCAAATGAATATGTACCTACGTAATTCTATAGTTCCTATATCTAGTGAGAATCCGTAACTCTAATTCTGGCTAGGTACCTGCAACTTAAGGTACCTGCCCTGCTTACATATCTATAAGTAAATACCTGGGTGTCTGGCATGGGTGCCTGTCCCCCAACAGTTGATAACCTTCAAAAGGTACGTTTTGATAACTGCCCCTACCTGCGTTGAGGGGGACTGGCTAGGTACCTAGATATCTTAAATGCATACTAAAGCAGGTGCCTCCATGTACAAGTCGGGAATCACGCGCAGTTGGTGCCAATGCAAGGCCCTTAACTTCCTCAATCACTGCGCAGGTACCTACCGTACCTTTATGCCAGACAACACATAATTTAGCAGAGGAGTAACTTCCCTGCGTACATGTTTCCAAGGAGGATTGATTCGATTTACGTGAGTACTGGTATCTTAGATGTGGCGGAATTTAATGTGTCTTGCACTTGAAGAGAAGGCGTTAGGGGTATCACGTGATTCATCATCTAATCCTAAAGCTTGGCTTAACGTAGGACACACCACGCGATACAAGGTGCGTTTCATCTGGTAGGTAGGGCTTAAAATGGAATTTCATGTAGATATCATGGTAGTATATCTACGACGAAACAATACTATCTATACAATGTAGGTAATCGCCAGATCACAATTTACTGTATTACTAGTAGGTAGGGCAGACATGATCGACTTTCCCAGAACGTTATCAGAGATGGCCGTGACGCTTGATGGCGCAGAGAGCTCTTCAATCATGGATACATGGTCCATAATGTGAGATTTCAGGCTCCCGATCGTACGTGATCGTGCCCCGTAAAGGAGAATCCAAAGTTGCCAACGAGGTCATATGACGGCTGTCACTGTTGGGCATTTCCAGTACTTATGAAATTGAGTTTCGGGCCATAACTCTTCAACAATGCAGAGCAACAGCTTCCAAAGATGATGTAAGATAGACATTGGTGCCACGCGATGATGGAATCTGAGAGGTTCACCCTGACTGCTCTGCTCTTACCAAGACCTTCGCAATCACTATGTTCCATCTTGATCTCGCTAATCGTTGAACTACAATCGACTCCATAAACTAGGAAATGTGCGATAAGGTACATCAGTATATGTGCATTGAATCGTTCAACGACCCTGCAGCTAGGTCGACAACAATATCTTTAGGAGATTGAAGGGACTAATCACCACAGGCCAGGAGATTTTCAACCCATCTCTTAGTTGAGCCCTCTTGAAAATTAGATAACGTGTAACTTAGTCTTAATTGTCACATAGAACCAAATCTATACGCAAGATGGCAGAATCATCAAAGTTTGCGCTGTGAAGATTTGGCTGATTTGTAAGTAGGCGTCTACCTACTTGCCGGGATAGGTATCACCTCAATAGCTATTTATAGAGAACGCTTAGACTCGGTGTGTCCATTCGAGACCAATTAGGCCTAATCTAGATCCTACCCTATAGGTACATCTTTGTTCCCCGGTTTGCTTCATGTGTCGGTATGCGTTAAATGACGAGATTAGCCGGAAGTCGTATCCTACTTGGACAGCTCCGCCATTGATTAGTCCGGACCCGGTAATTGGCTACCTCGCGAAAAAACTGTCAGAGTTCGCATTTATTGAGGTTTCATCATGGTTATCTGTCGAAGGAACCTCCTTCCTGCAAAAGCAAGGCCCGAAAAGTCTATCAGTTATCTCAACTTTTTCCGCGCCGAAGATTCGAACATCCGGTGTGGATTGGTAATGTTATTCTCAGGCTCGCCCAGAATACCTGTTGACTGAGGCGCCGAGGCCTGGACCGGTGATAAATTGGACGGCTATATTAACTAGCCTTGGTTAGGAGACCAAAAACTAAGTATATTACTGCGGTCTATAGGACCGAAAGCATGGTAGTCCCACCCAGTCAATATTCTTGGCTATCGGTATATAATGGGTTATTTGTTACTCGTGCTAGGTTCGCAATACCCGCATTCTCATGGGTTTTGTGAACCGCTGTGATTGGAATTTCCCTAGATCGTCGTCGCTCGCCATCTCTGTGCCATTATGAAGGGCATTTTGATCAGTAGCACGCTCCTGTGCGCCGGGGCCGCAATTGCTGCCCCTGGAACGGCCGCACGCCGCCAGGGTGCTGCGGGAGAAGGCCTTCGCCGTACCGGGCTGCCCCAACTGCTCGGCCCCGAGCTTGACTCGGTGCTAGTCGGCAACGAGACTCATACCGAGTACACGCAGAACTGGGCTGGGGCTGTTTTGATTGGTTTGAGCCCCGCATATTGTTTCGTGTTGATCGGTGAGCTGGGTTGACAAATACATAGGGACGGGATATACTACGGTATCTGGTACCATTGTGGTTCCGAAGGCATCTGTTCCAATCGGAGGAAGCAGCACGAGAACATACTCGGCATCAGCCTGGGTGGGCATTGATGGGAGCACCTGCCAGTCAGCTATCTTGCAGACAGGTGTCGACTTCAATGCAAAGGGAGGGACTGTGTCCTATGAGGGATGGTATGAGTGGTATCCAGATTATGTAAGTAGAATATTCCGCTCCTACGGTCGCTTCGAATGGGGTTTGTCGATACAACAACTGACAAATCCGAACAGTCATACCGGTTTCCCAACTTCAAGATCTCTGCCGGTGACACGATCACTATGTCAGTGACAGTAGCGGGGAAGAACAGTGGCAGTGTTACTCTCGAAAACAAGACGACAAAACAGTCTATCTCGCACACATTTAAGGACCAAGTCGGGAACCTCTGCCAGACAAACGCTGAATGGATAGTGGAAGATTTTTCGCAAGGGAACAGCCTAGTCCCTTTTGCCAACTTTGACACGGTCGTCTTCACGGATGCCAGCGTCAACGGGGCCACGGATCTCGATAAAGCCACCATCTACGACATCAAGCAGGGGGGTAAGGTCTACACTAGATGCTCGGCCTCGAGTTCGAGCTCTGTGACCTGCTCCTATATAGGCTAGCGGCAACTTTGGACGACGGAAGACCAAAAAACGGTCTCCAATGGCATTATAGGGTTTATGTCCATTTACTTACTAGACATTGGGTCTTTGAAAACCTCGAACCTCAAGCAACCATTAGCGAGCTTGTGATCTCGGTGATGCATATAGCATGATATTGACTGCGGGTTTTCCGCTGTGAACCGCATAAGTAAGCTCTAGTTCCAGGAAACTTCTTCATAGGAGGAGGAAGTGCACATAGGTTTGTAGTGTCAGATGGCGGACAGCATGTGTCATCTATAATGTTGCACACGTAGAGAGCTGTTGTGAAGGGCTGTGATCATTACAGTGTCGCGACGTAATGGTCTCAGTGGCGAGTGGTAGCCGTACGAGCAGCAGCTGGCAAGCGGACATCATGCTCCCAAAGTCTCTCCCGAGTTTTAGCTTCAGGGAAGGTCGCCAGCTGATAGTCGTCATAACCCCATAAAACTGGGGCTCGAAATTTGATTGGACAAGACCAGCCGCCCGAACCCATGACTGCTCTCTCTTATGTTGTACATCTCAACAAGCCGAAGTCGCTCACGTAAAAACTATCATATTGAATCTAGAGCAGTCTTCTACCGCTTTTCTGAATGAATAAGACGTGTCTGTCCTCTACTGGACTCACCAAGAATATCATTTTCCCCGTCGTCTAAGCTTGTCACGTTGTCATCAGCACATGATCTTACCTGGCAAATGCAATCTGGGTAATAGTTCGTAAAGCTACTGGCTGTTGAAGGCCCAACACAACGTCATTTAGTGGTGCCACCCTGGCTTGGCTACACCCGGTGCTCTACTATTGCAGCTCGCTACATCTGTATTCTAGTTCGCCATCGCAGCTCAAAAGGACTCGCATTGCCAGATCCATTCATCGTCTTATTGATTACCCATATTGTCATCTTTTCGCAATAGAAGCAGAATAAATTTACGACTTTTTTGTTATTTTCCGCGCAGCCGGCTGAAGCGACTCCTGACAGAACAATAATGTGCATTGCCCTCCTGTCCACGGCGCATCCTAAATACGCCCTCATCGCACTTGATAACCGCGACGAGTATATACTGAGACCCACTAGCCGGCCGCATTGGTGGACCCATAAGCCTTCTGGGACCCGGATTCTATCACCACGCGACTTGCATCGCCGTGAACGCGGGACATGGATGGGCGTTAGCAGTGCTGGTCGCCTGGCTATTCTCACCAATTATCGAGAGTCGAGCGAGGACGACCCGGATCATGCCATATGTGGCGTGCGCAGCCGTGGCGCGCTGCCGATGGCATGGCTGAGTGCGCCGGCCGACGAGGGGCTCGATGATTTCGTGAAGAGGATGGTAGATGATCCCACGACCAAAGCAGCCGGAGGATTCTCGCTCATCTGCGGCGACCTGAAAGTGAAAATAGCAGATAATATCAAGCCTTTGGCCATCATAACGAACCGTTGCGACGACCCCCATAGGGTGCCGCGCATTGCTGGAGAGAGAGGAATGACATTCGGATTGAGCAATACTATCTACGTAGAGCCTCCAACATGGCCCAAAATCAAGAGGGGCAAACAACTATTAGAAGAAGCGATACAAGATGCTGTCGAGGAGGACCCGGACGAGGAAGAATTGATGGAGCGTCTCTTTGCACTGTTAGAAGATGACACGATGCCCCTGCGGCCGGGCATGTCCATGCAGGAGCACATGGATGCCCTTCGTGAGACTGTCTTCGTCCCCGCCTTTAGCGATCCCGAAGGATGGGATGTCATGGCCGATGCAGCGGAACAGAGTAAAGCAAAAGAGGCATTTGACCTGATCGAGGACGAGAGCGATTCTGATGCCCAAACACCCGCAGATGCTGTTGTAAATTTCATGAAGGGTGCCTATGGCACGCAGAGGCAGACACTGATTCTTGTTGATTGGGAGGGCAATGTCACGTACAAGGAACGGGCATTATGGGACAAGCATGGAAATCGAGTTGATAAAGGCAAAGGGGATATTGTTTTCAAGTATAAGATAGACGAAACGGTCTAGGTGGACTTGAGGATGTTACAAAGGCATCCCAGTGCAATAATATTCAAGCACCAATTCGCTTTTGGATCCCGTCAAAATCGTGACTCAGAATCAGCCCGACGGAGATATTTTCCGTTCCCTGAAGCCCTGGCCTGATGATGCAACGTCATGCATCCCTTGTTAGGTAGGAGGGATACTCTTTTGAGCTGAGGTTAATGCTAAGGCATCGATTATTTCGCATTCGTCCCCGAAAGATGCGGCATAATTGACAAGGGCATGTATGTAGGCCATGTCCGGGGAGGAGCCACAGAGACTCTTTACTTGTCTGTCATCTTTTATTTTTCAGCATATGACCAGGAGTGAATGCATAAGATAGCCATAGTCGCATCGGATCACACCACACTGATATTTCTCTCTTTGACTACATCTGTGCCTTCTTCATTTACATTTTCTAACTAGAATACGCCGAACCAGCCCCCACCGACGCAGCAGTGAGGAGCAAACGGATGGATCAGACCAAGAAGAAAAGCAATTGATACCTGCCTGTGTCTACCTACGTTCCGGGGTAATCATGTGCACGGATCTTAGATGACTAATGGCGAGATAGAATGACAATGTCTATACATTACCGTGTGTAGCAGCACTAGTACGTACGTCAACTACCTACTAAGCTCGAGCCCATCATGTACCTGCTGCAGACGACAACTATCGCACCTTCTATCTGCTGTCCGCGCGTTCATGCTTTACGTAGGTACCTGCATTCGTACGCAATACTCGAAGGCATTCTTTCCATTGTTCTAGTTGACGTTAGTATCTATCAAATGCCTGTTATTCAATGGCTTTCCCCAACTGTCCGCGAGAATCAGTAATCCATCTAAACACCACCGGTCTACTTATTGACTGGTATTCTTCTTTTGCTGTCATTAACTCTGTACCCATTGACTTTAATCACAAAAACATTTTTGAGGACTGTCTACGTATTCTGTCTTGTGACTGCGGGCCGTTCATTCGAAGATTAGATGCTTAGATATCGACATTGCTGCCATGGATACATCTGGCCCGCACTCTCGATTGACTACCTGCCAGACTATCAACAATAGATACGACGCAGAGTCTCCTGTTACTGTTGGGGGTATCCTGTCTTTGCTTATTAGAGTCGCTATCCAAGCCATTCACGTTCAGCTTTGCTTGTGGCGCTTGACTCTCGCGTGCTGTTTCCGCCTCATCGAAGTTTACTATATTACAGCCTGTAACTTCTCTCGCATTGTTGCCCACTCCGTGCTCCTTTTTGCACTCTGTTGCTCTTTTTTGTTACATATTACTATCGACAGGAGAATCCCATGGCTTCTCCATCCAAACCAGTCCACGCCGGCAGAAAAGGGAGCCCAAAGCTCAACGGCCGATCGAACATCGCACCACCCAGCCGTCGACGTACCTCACAATATATAAAGCTAGGCAATCCCGACAAGATTATGGGCGAAGCACCATCCCAGACCGTCCCTGTCACACCTGTTAGAAGCCTGCACAGACCGTCTCTTTCGACATCGACTCGTAAGGTTTCCGCCGGTTTCTCTAATACCGGCCCTCTGTCTGGCCATCCTACCACAGCTTTTTCTACTGTAATGGCTACAACTGCAATACCTCACCCAGATCCTTTAACTAGTCAATCGGTCAACATCTCTTCGAGTTCGCAATCAATACCTCACCCGGGCCCATTAACTAGTCATCCGGTCAATGTGTCTTCAAGCTTCCCTTCTTCTCAGTCGCATGGTAACATACGTGAATCCGATCCCAGAAGATCTCTGAGGTCATCCCAAACTTACAGCAATCTGCCTCTGCCAACCACACATCACAAGTCGTACTCGTCAAGTGCGTCAGTGGCAAGATCCTGCACTCATGCTACAGCCCAACCTACAAGAAACCGGGAGAATATTCCACCCAGAACTTCGATGGCGAGCAACTTTACGACGAGGAGGGATACGTCTAAGCCTTCAACTCCGAGACTAGAGGACAAACTATCTCCCAAGAAAAAGCCAAAGTCCCGTCTAGGCATCCCCAAGTCGCGAACATTCAATGCCTTGTCTAACCTCACTACGTCATTATCCCGCACGTCTTTAGGCCAACTTAGTGGAAGCCATTCTAGGCACACGTCGGTCTCATCCAAGAGTACGGCGCGTAAAGTTTCTGGACCATATAATGATCCGTCTTCGGCAGCTTCGAGCTCGTCACAAGGGCTGCTGATCCCCGCAATGAAACCGGCCAACCCGCACCTAATTCACACAGCCCAGAGCTCAGCGTACTGGTCTGGGCGATTCATGGCTTTACAGGACCGTTTCCAATCAGAAATGCTCATACCTGAGAACCTAGAAGTGCTAGGCCATGCATACGCCGAGCGTTCGTTTGCAACGCAGCCCAGTATCGCATCATCGGCGACTATGGGCTGTATAGGACTAGTCCCGGGAGCGAACCCAAACGCCACACGCTCAGGAAATAAATCTACGAGTCCGCGTAGGCCCCAAAAACTACTACAACAAGCAAAGGAGAATAACCACCCAAATTCCGGTGTCCAGCCGTATTCCCAGACCATGGCCGCCCCGGCTAAACCGTCTTACGAGGCGGCGGCGGCCTTACTCGTCGACGAGGACAATCGCTGCCGACGCGTCTTTATGCACCTCGAGTCGCTTTGTACAACACATGAGGCCCGCAATAGCCTTCGTCAGTGGCAGCAGAGCTATGCGCGGCGCATGGGCAGAGAGAGTCTGCTACCGGAAGGGGGAACTATGTACGATAGGACCAAGGAGCTGACTTGGGTCGGCCGGCTATTCATAGGAAGTGGCACCGGCAATGGGCATTGCAAAAAAGGGTGCTAGCCTTGCGCCTTTGGCTACCACCCCTAAAGAGCATGCATATACTTATTAAGGGGCAATGAATACGCAATTGGGATATGTATAACTGGAGCGACTTCTCGCTCCGGAAATAGGTATGCCGCCATGATTGATGGAATGTATGATGTTAATGTGTCGGTTTTCCCTGTATGATGATGAGTCAGCTCACGTTCTTTTCCGGTGTATGGAGGATGAAGCGTCCATGATAGCCCTTAAGCACACCATAGTTAGCTGGCGAGAGACGAAGTTGCCGAAGGGTCCCCAGCTGTCAGAGATACACATTGACTAACAGAGGCATTCATCATAATTATTGAGTTTCTATGAACCTCATAGCCAATACTGGGCCTTTCCTAATATCGTACATTTTTTCGTGTTGTGGTATAATGATGAATGGTTCAGACCCGATAACTAACAGGGCCAGACCCTCGTAGGTATATGTCTGACCAATTCCGTAACGCCGACACACCACCAGACCGGCAGACAACCTAGACTGCCCCCTCTCAAATCATGTTTACTCGTCTAATTAACGCCGGGATAGATGCAGTGCAGTCGCTTTAAATCTGGACAAAGCGAGGACTGTTTATGATAATAGCACAGAATCTAGCAATTTGCCTTTGCAACTCACCTTTGCGAGGCAGATAGTATAGGATTTACTTTTACTTGGATTCATTGGCCTTCTTGCGAGTGCGCATGAAATCTTTGATCTGGTCGACCTTGGAGGCGAAAAACATGCCCTTGCGGTCGTTGCGCCAAACGACGACGCCTATGTCGTCTGCAAAGTTGCAGATCTCATTATACTCCTTGTAGTCGTCGAAATCCTTGAACAGGTACCCCGAGGTGGCGAGCATGCGCTCCGTGTCGAGCTGCCATAGCCGTATCTGGTCGACGACGACAGGCGGCAGGAGCGGCTTCTGGGTCGACGCGGCGACGCGGTGCATCTGCTCGTGCGCGTGGGTGGCGAGGTACGAGATGATCTGATCGGAAGTGATGCCCATATCTATGGCGCGGCGGATCGAGTTCCTCGTGAGGTGGCCGGACACCAGGCCCTTGAAGCGGAATTTGAGGTCGGCGAAGAGCGCCAGAACGGCAATCTGCAAGGGCGAGTTCACGTAGGCGTACATGCGGAAATTAGTCTCCAGTATAATGGCACTCTTTTCTTGTGATGATTCTGTGGCCCCCGCGCCGGTACTGCCGGCGTTGCCCTCGCTTGTGGAAGTTGGGTTTCCTACAGCCTTGAACCCAGCACTCACGCTGCGCAGGATCGTGTCGCTGCTAGTCAAGGTGGTCGCTAGGCGCGTGGGGAAAAACTGCTGAACATTGGCTGGCGGCACATACACTAGGCCGAAGTCGACGAGGTTCGGTAGCATGTTGCGCCGCGCCTCGGTCAACGCGTCTGTATCATAGGCTCGGCCTAGCTCTAGCGAAGCCAGTAAAAAGAAGAAAGACAGCATGTCGACGCTGTCATGGCCTTCGCGTAGGGCTTCGTCTGCACCTTTAGCAGAAGCGACCGCATCGGCAGATTCTAGCCAGAGCAGAAGTAGTGTCCAAACTTGCGCGTTGGCTTCTTGGAGCAGAAATGTGAACCCAGCCTGTGTGATGCTGATTCCACCGCCGCCCCTGCGCTCCACCAGATGGCCGCGGATCATGAGGTCCTTTACGGACTGCTTAGGGCCATTTGAGCTACGGTCCCCGGAACCGCTATATCCCACCGAGTTGACGACGAAATGTAGGATATCGTCCCATTTCCTCTGTGCATACCGGTCCAGGAATGCCACGTCGATATCGTGGGGGACGGGTTGGGTTGAAGGCACACCAAAGGAGTTGTGATCACCACCACCTTCGAGGGCAAGTCGTAAACTGTTTCGGAAGTTTGGAGTCAACGATATGGTGGGCGATGCGTCCCGCTGTACTATATGAAGGGATCGAAGGATCGAGATGGCTTGGTCTTTCTCTCGCTTCGCAGACGGTTTTATCCAAATCTCGAGGTCGGATATGAGGAACGGCGTGGGCATGTATAATATCGCCATTACAATGGTTTTGGCTTTTTGCGCAGCGAATGTTAGCATGGAGATTGGAGGGCCACGGACATTGTGGGAGTCTCCCTCTCGAGGGTACAAGAATTGAGAAAGCTCCTACCAAGATTCGGGAGCATGCGCCGGAAGATAGCGAATGTGGTGGAGGGCTGCTGGTATAATCTCCTAAAAGTAGTTCCCGGCAACTGCTCCAAGTACTCGGAGAGTGAGTTCGCGTTGGCCGCCATCTCGAAAAGGTGATGTTGAAAGCGAACACGGCGACGACTGTGGTGAAGCTCGAAGCTAGGAGCCTAGTGTACAGACATGGCTCGAAAGAGCTTGCGGTCATCCAAGAAGCTGGATGAGGGATCCAACTGGAAAAGTCCAGTTAATCACCTTGTTCCAAAGAGGACATCGGCAAATGTGGACAACCGGAGGTGGTGACAGTCTGCAAGGCTTAAACGACGGTTGGAAATTGAATAACAATAAGGCTGCAATGACGCTGTTTTCAACCAATGGCAGGGGCACAGGTCCTGTAGGTAAGTACCTTCATACTGTGCATGTTCAATGTACCTGCCGACAATGGCGTACCTTACGTTGGCGGGTGGCGTTAGGGTTCTGGCGAAAGTCCAGATATGGGCGCAGGTACGTGCTAAAGAGCTTTAAATACGGTGCAATAGCTTTACCCAGTGTTTACCTGATTCCCATACAGTACACCTTCCAGCCGGAAATACCACTGTAGGAGCCAAAAGCACAGGATAGAACATGACCACTTTCCCAAAACGTTTATCATTTGTAGCCGTGATTATCGTGCAAGGAGTTTATGAATTTCATGAGAACTTTATTTCATGATGAGAGAGCATCACTACTTGAGCACTTATGTAGCCAGGTCAGTCGCAAGCAGCGCAGCCAGTAACCGTAGCGAGAAACATGCTAGCCTAGATCTAAACTGTACACCTCCTCAACTAATAACAAGAATACTCACTAGCCCTATACAAACTTAGTCATGGCTACCTAGCAATTGCTAATCATATAAGAAAGTCATGCCTACAGCCACGGTAATAGGTTTCGTGCAATGGGTGGTAATAAGTTTCGTACCTGGTGTAGGCACTGCAGGGGTAGAGCTCGGACAGGGGACAATAGGTAGAGTATGTAGATAGTTTACATCTTTCTAGGCTAACCCGGGCCATTAGGCTTTTGTCAAACTCTGTGGAGCCATCGGGTCTCTATTTACTCTTGAATAACCCTAGCGACTTGCCTCTGTGTTACAGTATTTCAGTCCCCGATATGGCGACCAGTAGTAATGAGTAATATTGTCGTTAGACAAGTGTTCAGATCTGGGTCGGAATCGATGTACAGAGAGCACAGCACTGACGACAGTCGAGAAATCCTGCTCATCCCGGCTACTCTGTGTAATCAATAGGCTGAGATATTAAAACAGAAACATATTGACATAATGAAGATGAGACTTGGTTACCATTTCAAACTTTCTTAGTGGACATATGATACAATACCCGGTATCGGGCGATTAAACGTTCTAACCGAACTTGTGCAACAGATAGCAACATTTACTTGAAGTATCAAGAGCTACCTAGCTTAGCAACATAGGCCGTAGGATAATCTATGATAGAACCTATAATTACCAAGACTTGCGAAGCCGGTTTCGGTAAGTCTATGCGGGTGCTCCCCGCAATAAGCCGGTGATGCGCCCGGACGAGTCTTCCGAGTCTCTACCGAAGGGCTGCAGGGACACAAGTGCGTAGTCAGGCGAGCTAGTAACAGACGCTTCCTTTCTTTCTCACCCCTCTCCCGCCTCTGCGTCACACTATGCAGCCAAGCGCTAGAGATAGGATTTATCTATAGCGAATTAGTCAGCAACTGCCTATCAATAATGAGGGGCAAGAAGCGCTAAGACATCTAGAACGTACATGATATCTTTCGATAGCCACATGGACGAAACACATACAGGGCGTATTATTGGGTTAGCACTGCGTAGGTTTGAAAGAGGGTCTTGATTTGTATGTAATAAGCTCACCTCAGTGTAAACACGTGCATATCTCTCTCACCAGCCCTTAAACACCTCGAACACCAATACGAAGCAGGTCTCCCCTTACCCGATTATACATAGGGGCTCTATATATAATCAGCGGCCATCACCCCTTTGCCAACTGTTCCTCTCATGTGATCATTATCTCTTATCCCAGTTTCGGTTTATAGTGATTGTCTGGTATCGCTTTGGCTAGCAAAATGGTTGCGGCAACATCAGACCTTCTTCCCCATCCTTTTGATCCTCTTTCAAAGGAGGAAATTCGGTCTGTCGTGAATGTCGTCAAGAAGGCACATGGAGATTTATTCTTCAATGTTGTCTCTCTTCATGAGCCGCGAAAGGCAGAGATGACCAAGTGGCTCGAAGACCCTTCCGCCCCTCGCCCAGCGAGAATCGCAGACTTAGTGGTGATTGCGCCTAGAGGAAAGGTATACGATGCATTAGTCGACTTAGCATCAGAAACAATCACAAAATGGGAGCTACTGGACGGGCTGCAGCCGATAGTTAGTACACGGCGCATTCAGACTCTCGATAAACTGCTGATGACCAACTGGGCTAGATCACAATGGAAGAGCTCAAGGCAGTCGAATACGTCTGCCGTAAGGATCCGAAAGTGATCGAGCAATGTGAAATCAGTGGAATTGCGAGAGAAGACATGGACAAAGTGTACTGCGACCCCTGGACCATTGGCTACGATGAGCGTCATGGCAACAAAGTCCGCCTTCAACAAGCACTGATGTATTATCGCCCCAATGTAGACGACTGCCAATACCAGTACCCTTTGGACTTCTGCCCGATATACGATGCAGAGAAGGGTGAGATTATTTCCATCGATATTCCCAAAGTTAGGAGGTCATTGAGCAAGGCCCAACCCATCAACTACCACACGATCGGCGTGGAGAAGACCGGTGGTTATAGGAGCAATCTAAAGCCCATCAACATAACGCAGCCCGAGGGTGTGTCGTTTCAGGTGACCGGAAGGGAGATTGAGTGGCAGAATTGGAAGTTCCACATTGGCTTCAACTACAGAGAAGGCATCGTGCTTAACAATATCACCTTCAATGATAAGGGAACCGTACGATCAATTTTCTATCGACTTTCATTATCCGAAATGGTGGTACCATAGTAAGTTCTGGGGGTTCAAAAAACTGTCTTCTGGTCCTAGAGTTGGCTCTAACTTCATGTTAGTGGCAACCCCGAGCATCCTCACCAACGGAAACACGCATTTGATCTTGGAGAATATGGCGCTGGTTATATGGCGAATAGTCTAACCTTGGGATGTGACTGCAAGGGCTCTATTCACTACTTAGACGCCGAATTCCCTACCAGAACGGGCGAAATTCGAACAATTAAGAATGCCAGTGAGTATCGGAAGTTTTGGGAACTCCATTTCCTTACGTACTTATCTACCGGAAGGTTGGCTAACTGAACATGCAGTATGTATTCACGAGGAAGACTCAGGCATTTTGTTCAAGCACACCGATTTCCGTGATGATTCGGTGATTGTTACAAGAGCGCGAAAGCTAGTCGTACAGCAGATATTTACTGCTGCAAACTACGAATATGCTATTCAGGTAAGTCACTGATAAAATATTTCTAGTCTAGTTATACTTAAACCTTGATGCTAACTCTGAGACAGTGGATATTCCATGTAAGGGGCCCGCTCTACATATTCTCTCCTAAGTTTTATACTTACAGCAGGTACAGCAAGACGGTACCATTCAGCCTGAAATCAAGCTTACTGGTATCCTTAACACCTATGCAATGAATCCTGATGAGGACACACACGGGTGGGGAACTCAGGTTTATCCAGGTATCAAACACCTACCCCCTATTACCTGCCTAACGTAGAGGCCGTTGAGCTGACCGGCCCCCTTCAGGTGTCAACGCGCATAATCACCAGCATCTTTTCTGTTTGCGTATCGATGCCAACGTAGATGGGCCAAATAATACGGTGTTCATGGCCGACGCCGTTCCTTCCGATGCCCCGGTCGGCAGTCCTGAGAACTACTATGGCAACGCTTTCTATGCAAAGCGGACTAAGCTCTCGACAGTGGGCGAGTCGCTAACGAATTACAACGGCTCTACGAGCCGAACATGGGATATATGCAACACGAATAAATTGCATCCCTATAGCGGAAAGCCTGCTAGCTACAAGCTCGTTAGCCGCGAGGTGCCCGGCCTGCTCCCAAAGGAAGGATCACTGGTCTGGAAGCGCGCTGGCTTCGCTAGATACGCCGTCCACGTCACTAAGTGTAAGCATGCACAGTTATTGACTCCCTAAACCGTCACTGGACTAACAACGAAACAGACAGCGACGACCAGCTCTGGCCGGCCGGCCGCCACGTCCCACAGACGTCTGGCGAACCGTCGCTAGGCTTGCCCGAGTGGGTAGGTGACGGAACCGGGTCCGTCGACAACACGGACGTCGTACTGTGGCACACCTTCGGCGTCACCCACATACCGGCGCCCGAGGATTTCCCAGTCATGCCCGTCGAGCCGATCACGCTGTTATTGCGGCCTCGCAACTTCTTCACCAATAACCCAGTCTTGGACGTCCCTCCCAGCTTCTGTAGCACGCCTAGCCAGGTTGCGGCCAACGGTACGGGTGTGACTGACGCCACTGATAAATTGAGCAAGCTTGCATTTGCCAACGGGAATGGCTGTTGCGCGAATGGTTCCAAGGAGACAAATGGGAGTTCTGCTGTGCACTCGTGATGTTTATCCTTCTCGAGAGGAGAGGGAAAGTAGAATGATGGGGTTACGGTATTTTCAATGTTGAGATATCGAGTGTGCGTGAATCCCGGCATGCCGGAATAAGAAATCTTACAGATCATTTCACGGAGCAGAGGTGGTGAATATCAGGTCTAAAGCACATGGAAAGATAGAGATTGTAGAGTGTGGTAGCTGCCTCAGTCATCTTCGATCGCTGTAGGCCTCTTCTCGTGGTGTTAAGATCGTGACGATCATCATTTCTCTATACCCATCTGTATGAAGGGATCATATAAGTATGAAACACGCATCACCTTGATGTCGATTACCCCCTCGTAGCAACATACCGCACGATCCTACTATGCTTGAACCGGTATACCAAAGTCGTCGTATCCAATCCGGGTAAGCTTAACTCTATTGTCTAGCCTCTTCCTCCATATCTCCTCCGCAATATTGTTCTCATCGAATAGCTGATACAGTCCGAGCTCCATGGTCTGCCCAAGTCTGTTTACTCTCCCGAAAGCTTGGTTCTGCTCTGCTTCAGTGCTTGGTACATCTGTGATGATGACCGTATTAACACGCTGGATATTGTGGCCCACGCCCATGAGGTCGAGGGTAGAGACCATTATCTTCACAGGGTCACCCCGGTTACAGTCCTGCTGCATGTAATTGACATAATTTGCCCTCTCGGCGGCGGGAATTCTGCTATGCAGATATATGATGGCTACCCCATCATTATCCCTATAAGTATCCAGTAAGAGCATTGTGATCAGGAGCGCGGATAGCGGCGTGTTCGCGAAGATAAGCGCGTGACGGATGTTGGTCCCGTCCACCGGTGGGGTCCCATCAACGCCCGGATCATCTGGAGCCAGTTGCGATTGAGGCAAAAGTATATTATCAATAGTGTACCGTATCCTTTCGAATTTCGGGGATTCGCTCAGTAGTTTTCCACGATGCTCCCACCAAGGACAGACATTAGGCTCCCTTAAATGTCGCAGTGCGCTCTCCTTAGTGTCCCTGAGCCTGGCTTGCGCCGGGGGAAAGAGCCTCTTACTCATCTTCTCTGATACACCCGCAAACGCCTTCACCAGCGTCCATTTACCGTCGACTTTGTTCTCTATTACTAAAAATGCTACGGCCGGGAAAGTCGAGGCTCTTTTTGCTAACTGGTATAACCCCTTGGGATCTCGGGTGCCTATATCTTGGCCATCTTCTAGTAATGTCTCATGTATCCTAGTGAGGTATTCTGTTGCCGTCACCAGGTCCGCCTCTTGACCTCTGGCCTGCTTATCGGCTTCCTTGCGTTGATGGGCGTCATATCCATGTTTTATCCAGGCACCTACACTCGATGTCACATGCTTGAATGCCGTGCGAATTTCTCCGTCTCCCATGTTGCAGGATATCCATACGGGATTATTCATTGGCAATTCTAATATCCGCCCGCCACGGAAGGTATCGGCTTTCTTCCGTGCCAGTACCATGAGCGGGATGAAGTCCTTCAGGAAATTGGTCAGCTGCTCGATGTCTGTGGCTGCTGCTGTATCAAACTTATTGATCAAACGGTCCCAGATCCTTTCATATTTATCGAAATCACTGATTCTCCTCATGCCTGCAATACGGAATGGTTCAGCTTGCCGGCGCCTCCTGATGTCAAAAGCGTGCTCGATAAACCGTCTCCAAGTACGAGGATTTGAACGGCAAGAACCGGATATACCGATCGCGGCTATCGGCTTATGTGAATAGAATCTTGTTTCGTTTAAATACCGAAATGGCTCTGTACCACCTCCATCCCGACCGCCACAATAGTTATGGAATTCGTCGAAGAATACGAACGATGGCACGAACTTCGCTGCTCGTTCCGATCTTTTGAAGCCTGGGGGGTCGAACGTTGCCTGGAGCCTACCCATACCCGCTCTGCTCACTATTACAATATATCGAGTTCGAGGCCGGTCGTCGACGTAGTTTAGATATTTTTTCTGATCCTTGTTGTTACCATCGTTGATGGGCGTCGCTTTCATCTCGTCAAGTTGATCTGGTGCGATACGACCCTCCCTTTGGTTTGCCCAAGACTTGTGAAGAACATACCACCGAATATCAACTGAAGGTGAACCTTGCCGTCTATCAATCCATTTTTCGGCTTCTGATACCCAGTTCCCGACCAGCTCCGGCGGTACGACTATAAGAGTCGGGCGGTCGGCAAGCAACTCAACCACTTGTCGCGCTACGGTGTCTTTCTTGCAGGGGCATTGGAGTCGACCTCGCTGTGTGGGACAGACATCATCGTCGCCCTGCAGCTCATCCCGTGGCAAATGGGCTGGTAAAAATATTCGTTCGACTCCAAGCTCAACCGCGCGTTGCCGTTCACGCTGAGCAGCTCTCCAGTGTCCGTGCAGTTGGTGGAATATAGCAATGACACACAGTGTGACACCGGTCTTACCGAGCCCTACGTCGTCGCTATTCATGTACGAGGCGTATCCACGAGTAAACTGGGTAAGGATCCTCCAAACGGCATACGCCTGGTAGGGCCGCAGTGCCAACAGGATGCCCGGTACCTGGATTATCTGAGCATCGATATCGCACCTAAAGAATCGGCATATTTCGGCCCACAAGTTCTCGTCCTCGTCGAAATCGATATGCAAGTTCCTCATTATCGTCCCGTATTGGTCATCCTCGGGGACTTCTTCCTCACTCATTTCCGACGCTGGGACTCCGTCGCTTCCCTGGCCAGGAGTCATATCTATCGACATCCTCCCACTACTTGGCGGGCTCGGGGAGGGAGCGGATGATTGGACGGGTAGCGGTGGAACTGGCGTTTGAACGGGTGCGGGCCTTGCGGATGGTGTAACGGGTACTTGGACAGGTGGTGGAACGGGCACTGGAACGGATGGTGGTGACATCGGCGACGCCGGTGACATCGCGGGCGATGCAGGAGAACCGGAGGGAGTCTGTGGCGCCGGGTTCCACCATAGCACCAAAGTTGGAAGGTCGTCTCTCGCGCTGCCAACAATGTTGGGCGCTCCTTGTAGTTCGGCGATTGCATACAGGAAATCCACTCGGTGGGTGATATCAGGCAAGCCAGAGTCAACCGGTGGGTGAAGCGTAGCATCCACCGGGATTTGGAGGTCTGCCCGCAGTTTGTTCCGGAATAGATTGTAGTCGTAGTCGGCGGCCGTGCGGATGCGCGAACGACGACCCTCGGCACTGAGAAACTGTGTGAGACTGTAGGTTGTCGTTTTGATACGCTCACCCTGCCCCGAGCCGCCCCGAGTAGGGCTATTGGCCCGGCTGGATGGTCTGCTCTGGTTGGGGTCATCGAAGAACAGCAGAAGATGGTCAAGGTTTATTATATCGTCGTCCGGGGCACTTCGGGGCGGCGCCGCTTTCGTAGTGATTCCGAGCCGTCTTCTAGCCGGAGATATGTTTGGGTGGTCATCACGGAACGCCATTTCGCTTGCTGTCTATTGAACTAGAAACTCAACAAGTCTCACAAAACGTGCCCAGAAGGAAAGAAGTCTCCATAAGCATAGGCAGCTGAGGCACAAGAACACCGTATGAGAACTGGTCACAGCCAGAGAGGGGTGCGCAGTTATTGCCCGCATTGTTACTAGTAGATTCTTGCAATCGTTTTAGGCTTTGGGTTCAAAGAACGTGGCACAAAGAAATTTTCTTAGACTACCTGGACAATCAACATAGGGAGACGTTAATCGAACAAACGCCTGCCGTGGTAATATCAAGGATACGCTGGGAGACAAAGAACACATGTATAATTGGCAAGCAATCAGGCTCCAAAGAGATAGATGGGATACAGAGCAAATTGTTCAGACACACTATCTAACCTCTAGCTGGGATGAAGAGTCTCCATCGTTCTGCTAAGAACCGATGCCCTCCAGTGTGCCGGCTAAGACAAAACCTTGCGTGAACTCAAGAGGCGTAAACCGCTAAGAATTAGACAATGGGCATAGCTTTTTCCGGCGACTCTTTGGATTCAAAGGATGATGGCAACAGCCTGTGCAAATTAAGCTTTTGGGTATGTGTTGACAAAGCAAGTCCAACATGCCAGCTACTCGCTGGTCTTCCCCTAACAAAACCTTGTTGCTAATTGTGTGCTTTGCGGTTATGAGACATCATATTACCTCGAAAAACTTTTATTACAACATAACATACTCAGGGGTTGCCATCTAATCCCGCATCATAGGAACCCCGGGAACTGTCTAATATCCGGGGGAGACCCCGTCAATGTAAATACCCAGACAAGACCGAGAAATAATTCTGTTGCTAAAGACTCACTCTACTACGACTCTGGTAATAAGCAAAAGTACCCTTTACTGCGTACAAAGAATGGATCGCAGCGCTACGTAGGTAGTTGCGCATCTTCCGCTGTAATAGTTCCATAATTAAATAATAACAATAGATCCTGAGTAGCTGTAACTACACTAAAACCCGCGCTCACACGAACTAGGTAACCATAGGCTTGCACCGTATTACTACGGATATTCTGGTATCACATTTTCTATTAAACCAACTGCTTTTATCGCTGTCTCACTTCTACCAGCCTCAAACCACCAGGACGAACTTGACAAAACCAGGGAACGAGGCGAAAAAACTGAGGCCAAGAGGATTCTTCTCGTTTTGTCCGTCTAGGAATCCATCTTCATACCTGGGAGTGTCGACAGCCCTAAGAATCCCGACATTTTAGTTGATGTCTCGCGGGTGGATGCAGGAAAAGAGATAATTAGGTGACTTACAGCCATCGATATTCTCGTCAACAGAGGGCTTGACAGTGCAGGCGTTCATTTGGGCCGGGGCCTGCGACTTGAGAGGCCTTCCGTTTTCGCAGGCGTTGAACATGCAGCTGGAGTCCATGGCGCGCTGGAGTGCGTCACCCTTCCAGCCGAACATGTAATCGGCATGGGTGCCGTATCCCTAGGGGGAAAAAATTCGGTGTTAGATAGAATTCATGCCATACTAGTGGGTTGCCTGAAGGATCATCCATACCAGCTCATCACCGTAGCTTAGAACGAAGGGCTGCGAGCCGTCGGTGGGCCATGGCAGGTTGTTGAACTTGGTAGTATCCCAAAGAGTCTCGTACGCGACTTGGGGAACACGGACTATAGTCATAATGAAACACTTTGATTAGTATCAACTAGTATACGAACTCCCTAAGTTCTATGACTTACCGGGATGAGACGCCGGGCACTCTCCGGAGTTCGCAAAGGCGTCGTTGACGGTGTTGTACATGTGAGACTGGTGGTCGGGGCTGTCGAGGTTCTTGCCATCCCAGCATCTAATTACTAGCAGTTAGCAAAAAAAAAGTCCAAGATTATCTTCGCCCCAAAATATACAGGTAACTTACGCAGGGAAGTGGTGGACAGTCATGATGCCACCGACGCACTTCTGCGTCGGGAACTCATCTAGCTCGGGGAATCGCGTAGACTTGTTTTGCAAGCACTGTAGGGGATGAGGTCAGCAAGTTTCATATTAGACCTCAGAGCTTACACTTTATGTGGCAGTCAAAAGCAAACAGCCCGAGGGTACTTACGACAAACTTCAATCCCTTGGAGTACTTAGAAGTGGCCGTAACCTTTCCGGCGGTCATTCGGAAACCCTGAAGATCTCGTTAGTATCTGTGCCCTGAAGAGGCGCTCCTTTTCGAAAGTGCTTGCCTTAGGGAAAGCAGTGATCTTCTTATTTCCGTTTGAGTAGAAATCTTGCTGGGTGTAGTAGACAGTCATGCCGCCGTTGATTCCCGCGGGCAGCGCGTCGTTCGCCATGATGGGAACTCGTTGGTAAGAACCGTTTTGGTGTTTGTACTGTATAGTGACTACGGGTTAGCGATACCTGTCTTTCCTATCAGGGGCGAGACGAGGTGTTGACGGGCTGTTGGCACGCACAAACATCACAGCCGTCCAGTAGTTGGAGAAGTCCTCAGAGAAAGTGCATGTCGTGCAACTGGCTCTCTCGGCAATATCTCCATCCTCGGGTTGCATTGACGCGTTGAAAGCATTTCCACCGACGATCTGGTGAAGGTGGGCCGAGGGGAGACTGCCGGGCTCAACGACCGGGTCGAGACGCTGGATGCTCAGAGTCGCTGTGCGAGGCTCATAATCAGTAAAGCTTCTTATCTTGAGGCAGGACGATTATTGCTTGAGTCCAAAAGACTTACAGCAGCCAAATCGAAGAGCGGCCTCGGAAAATCCGGCGAGCGCAAGTGTAGAGAGAAGCGACTTCATTTTGACGGATTTCTATGTATTTAAGCTTAGAGAGCTTTGCGATTCTTGTCGACGACGAGGTGAAAAAAAAAAAAAAAAGCGAAGCCATCGCCAGGGTGACGGCCGAGTTTATACATGTGCGTCACCGGGCCCCGAAAGACTCGGTACCGCGACAACATGCCGAATGCCAACTGACAAACTGTCCAATTTCGAAATATGATAGATTGCCACTATCCCAAATGCTGTCATAGCCTTCATTTGTTTAATTTAGGCGAGTAGTAAAAGAGCCCAACCAGGAAACCAAAACTCCGCAGTTGGTGGTTTATAGCCTTGGCTATTAACCAGGGTATTGACCCGGCAGTAACGCGACCATTGAAGACCCCTCCCCCTTCCTGGTCGCGCCTCTCATTGGCACGGGACTTTATTGACGTACGTCAACGTCCACATGTAAATAAATCGTCGCTCGTGTGGAAAATCGAGGGGATCAAGAGGCTCAGGCCACCTGGAGCGCCAAGTGGTAACGGGATTGGTTAAACACAAATAGAACACGGCATTCTGTGCAGCCCAAACCACATTGCCGTCTTTTCCGGAAGCCCCCAGTACCACCTACGTCGTCATTTTCGATTAAAGAGGCGCATGAAAGTAACACGGCGGGTACGTACTGGTGTGTATTTTTCACCGCGTGCGGCGATAAGGATGCAATGATCTGTTATAGGGTTGGGTGTTAATAAACTGCCGTTGAAGACAACCAGTGTTTCATAGGAGAGCGCAGGCGGGATGTCTTGGCTCACAGTATTCTAAAAATGCCCGAAGCAAACCCCTTTTTCATTGGCATACACACACATATTAAGTGTTTCGGTTAGGTTCTATGATGATCTTTTCCGACGATAAGAGCCGCTAGATACCGACTTGTCGCCCATCAAGGCATGAGTATTAATGGATTTCCATGTGCTTTCCATGAGCATCTAAATGAACTCTACAATAAATGTCTCAGGGATATCGATATGCCGAGCAAGAGAGTGATAATGTTAGATGACGTATCGAGTCAACGATGACCATGAATCTAGAGATACCACGACTACCGAACTCAAAGCTCAAGTTATTAATCCTAAATTAGGACAGCTCATTGGCAACAAGAATGGCCGAAGTTGAGCCTTAACCGTTGTGACCTATGGGTTATGATATGTGAACCGGCGTACCATAGCATATGTAGGACACTCAGGGGGTGTCACAGTCCATACTGCCGGGTGGTCCATTATAGACATATTGTTATTGCACGAGGAAAGGTATCTCTAAGAGGCAGAAATTTCTTGTATCTACTTATATAGGGGTGGCTGTAGTCCGTGCCCATGTCCGTACTTTAGGCCGGGCTGGTCCGGATCAGAACCGTGACAGGGGGGAAGGTAAGAGGGTGCGAGCGGCGCACGTGCACACGTTCTGCCTGAGACGCGGATTCCGTTCAAGACGAACCAATGAAGCGCAGAACTTTTCCTCGTTACTAACTTGATCCCGACTCAATGCTTCCCAGCATACGTTATTTCCCGTTGACTGTATCAGTATCTGGCACCGTGGTACTCTCAATTGGCAAGCCTAACTCCAAATCGGTACTCAAGAAGCTCATATAATCTCCTTAGAAAGGCTTATTGCTATGATCTTTGGGCCATATTATGTGTTTTCAATCGCATCTTCTAGAAAAATATCGGGGAGAGGCATCAGCAGTCCGCTCTTTGTGTTCTTTATGAGAGATTCCGGAATTCTCGTGCTACCGTCAGTACCATGATTGGTGTGTAGCCTGGCTCCTGGGATGAGTCGCTCCTAGGAGAACTTGTATGTCATACTACCGAAGGGGGCCTGTAGTGACAGAAGCAAAAGTCAATAACATAGGTCCTACCCTTGCGCTAAGAGTCCGTATTAGGAGATATGAGATCGAATGCATGCTGCAAAACTTACGGCGTCTAAATAAAACCTACTTGCAGATAATTCTCTGGCAACGCTTCCCACCCGGGGTGATTGAACATCTGTAGTACAACTGGAATTTGCAGCGCTGGGAGTTAAGACAGTGACACGTTCAGATTGCAGTACATAGTATGCAAGGTGCCGGATTATTTTAAGACCGCTGCCGGAGTAAAAACAAGCTTAGTAGGTGCCTTTACCTAAGTACCTAGGTATTTATACACAATAACTAGCAACAGTTTCCTCTAATAGCAGCCAGCAGGTAGCAATAAGAGACTCACTAGATCCTCAAGAGATCATGTTGTATTTGGCACATCGTATTCCGTTGCTTTGTGCAGCAGTACCTAACATGTGCTGATGCCCTTGCCCGGTTAGCTGATGTATTAAGGGCTGTCAATTTTGATACTGCAGAAAACGAAGCTTTGCTGCATATTGTTATGCTCAGCCTCATAATTAATGTTTTGAAATCTGACCTCCTTCAACTATGCCAATGTGTTCCACATTTACTGCATAGAAACTAACTTTACTCCCTTTCTCTTGTGCGCGATGATGTAGTTACGGTGAACATTGTGCCCCTTGTCATAACGCTTTGGCGCATGCAAGTCAAAGTTCTAAAGCTTAGACCAAAAAGCGATCTTGTCCATGACAACAACAGCAATTAAATCGTTCTTAATCCTCAATAATAGTTGCAACAAGTGACGGACCTATTGATAAGATGAGATCAAGCTAGAAGACCAGGCACGACATGCTATTATTTGCATAATTAGTTTTCACAGTCGAAGGTGCAATGCTGCCACATATCTGTAGACCGCCCAACAAAAATCGGTGGTGACGATAACTATAGCACCTTCCGAATTTGCTTAATCTGCCGGTGAATTGGCCGAGTCCTGCCCTGTATGGCTCCATGTAGAAGTTCGACTTGCCTAAAGAGCAATAGAGGGGCTGCAAATGAGAGTCTGCCTGTTCCTCGAGTACTACTCACATAATTATAAATATGGCTCTTAAAGCATCTGAAATCTTCTTGGAACTCGACTTTCATGTCCCTCCCGTCTCAAACGATACTTTGCAGCTTGCCTAGAAGCCAAGATGCACAGACTCGAGGTCCTCGCCATGCTGGCGTCAGCCAGCTTCTGCCGATCCCTTGCCACATCAGACAATACTAACTGCTTTCCCTACGGATCCGCCGTGTTGCCAAAGGACCTCTCGCCCCCGGACGTGCCCCTCGACGAGTGGAGGTGCCCGTCGTCGATGGCATACGGTTTCCAGGGGTTCTCGTACCCCCTCGAGGTGTCGGACTGCTCTGACCCGAGCAATAGCTTCGAGGCCATGAGCGCCGACTTTGCGCAGATGAAGCGCGATTTCGGCGCTAGCATTGTCCGCATGTACTACCCGACTTGCCTCCAGTCCTCCGTGTTCGAGAACGCGTTGAAGGCTGGCGTCGCAAATGATATGGCTGTTATCTTCCAGGTCTGGACGGACTTTGGGAATAGTGTACGTATTTTTATCATTATTGTGATTAATATTACTTATTTCAATTTTCTTCTCGTGGTTCAAAAAAAAAAAAAACTACTTGTTGACTTCAAGTCTCTTTATTTTCGGTCAATATAGGATGATTGGAAGAAGTCGGAACAGGCTATCTTCGATGTGTTAGATTCACCGGAGTTTGGCCCTATTGCGCCGTATGTTGTGCACTCGATCGATTTCGGCTCAGAGCCCGTTACGGATAACATGGATGGAGGTGGACAGCAGTTTGTCAATGATCTGGCTGCTTTCAAGAAAAGGGTGAATAGCTACGGAATTCCTGCAGGTATTAGCGAGGATTGGGACCGCCCAGGAGACATGGTACGTACCAACAACCAAATATTTTGTTGCATCCTAGGGAATAGTTCGTTCTCAAATAAGCTCCCTTGTTATCTCGGGTTCGAATTCTTGAGATCTAGGGAACTGCTTTGGCATATCAGCGACGCGATCAAAAGCTAACAGAGCAAACGGATAGAAAAGTAACGACGGTACCACCTTAGGTGACGTCGGCAAAGGAGTAAAAGCGAACAGCGATTACTGCCACGCTCATATCATGCCCTACTACAAGACATCCATCCCGCTCTCAGGGGCTTGGTCCTACATTGAGGGCGAAATGGAATGGATTAACAAGACGGTCGGTTTGCCGACCATGATCACAGAGACGCAGTGGGCCTGGGGAGAGAACGATTCCCACAACATCCCGAGAGGAGACCTCACAGTCGAGGGGTACACCGAGTACTGGAAGAAGTTCGACGAGGAGTGCCTAACGTTCAAGAAATACCAGATCGGCTGGTTTATTCACACTTGGCGCGGCGAGTCGACCTTTGATATACTGTACCCAGATGGAAGCGGCTATGTGATTCCGAACTGGCGCCCCAGCACTTGTTAGTTTGGACGCCTTCACTTAGGTTATAACATTCGTCCGCAGCACATACATTTATCCCACTGTTACCCTGGTGAGAAATCCCAGTGCCATTTTCCAGCTTCCTCATTAGGTAGATATCAGCTTGTTCTTCAATGGATCTCATCCATGTATATAGAGAATACCGCGGTCTTGATATTGGACTCGAGTAGCTGTCGTAGCGCTGGTAATCTTAACAGATTGGGTGGCGGTGTAAAGAGCTTTTTACAGCTTTCCGTAACCAAAGATCGTTGCAGATGAAGGTCATCATGAGTTTATTCGTATTCACAGGCTCTCTAATATAGTTTGCAATCGTGAGTGACGGGTTCGAAGTAATTATAACGACCTATAACGCGACGGATCGAATCTGTTCAACAAAGGTCAGCAAAGAACAATTTTACAAGTAACAAGAAAAATGAAAAAAGAGTAGAAGGAAAGATAAAAAGAAACCTCTCTTAGGGATCTTATAAAAGGGGCGTCTCCTAGGTCACTATTATTAGGTCCAGTTAGCCTTTCCTGCTGGAAAATTTTGAACACGCTCTCGAGATAAGAGTCAAACCATAAAGCCTTGGGAATCAGGTCTGCAGGTCAGTTAGTTGCACCAGCTCGGTGTTGATGGTGTAGCACCAACTTTATAAGTATGAAGGTTACCCACACTCAGTGCAGCGTATTGAGCAGCATTTGTGCCGCAATTCAACCATGTATTACCTGTAACTTAATACGCGTAGGAGTGTAGTGATTCGCTTATTCGCACAACTTATTTTTGCTGGGTGGTATCGCAAAGAGTTGAGGATATTGAAGTTGATGATACAGTTGCCCATAATTGATTATTAATACCCCGCCTAGCTCAGTCAACTCTTCCAATAGAAAAAGAATGGTCTGTTGCTGCTTATATGTGAAAGTAGATTCTTAGGTTATGGCAGTCCCTCATTATCACTAGACCTTACCATCAGATTAAAATTTAGTGTCACAAAGGAGAAGATGACGAATCTTAACAGCCACTAGTCGCGAGGTATCATATCAGTCAATTGTTTCGCCAGAGAGTATCTACATACGTAGAATAAGACAAATTCGTGAAAACCTAGCCATTACCAACACCAACCAGACGCCAAACATGTAGTCCTCACCCAATGCAACATGACCTCCAAATGAGGTTGCTGTCAATACGATCCTAGATAGAAATCTCTTAAGCGGATATCTCGGTGCTTTGTGGTTGATCACATCGTTCCCCAATCGAATTCTTCCAATGGGTCCTCTTCATTGTCTCTGAATCCTTGATAATTGGGTCCATCATCGGAGAAACTTCCAGTGCCCATATTAATATCCCTGAATAGCTCGTCGTGATAACGAAACTCGTCGTCCTCGTCTCCATCCTGTATAGTATCCTGTTCCTCATCGCAGAAACGCCGGGCAGGCTCATATATGGAAGAAGTCGGAAAGTGGTCTTCATTGGCTTCATCCCAAAAGTCGTTATCACGCTGACCGTAGGACGTCTCAGTTGGCTTGGGCACTGAATCAGTAGACGAGTAGTTGTCTTCGTCTTCGTCTTCGTCTTTATCGTCTAGGTCGATATATTCGTCGATGGGAGGGTATATAGCCCTCTTTTTCTTGTCATTGATGTCAGGTACGCTTTCAGGGCCTAGGAGCTGCTCCACGATGATCTTTGTAGTGCGTGATGAGAAGAACTCGTAATTAGATCCGTACCATGGTAACAAGGGCGTGTAACCCTGTCCTTCAACGTGCCCTTCCATAAACCAGATAGACTTCGGAAGAGGCGTTTTCCCGTAGCATTTTGCGATGATGTGCATGAGCCGATATGCAACCCAACATTTGGTTGGGTATGAGAGTCCTTGGTTCTCAGCAAGGTCGGGAGACAACGGGTTATGCTCTGATGCACCGCGGAACACGAATTCTGGGAAAGGCGATCTCTTGGCTGGGTCGGTCTTGCGGTTGAATTCGCTTGTCGGGATGGGGTCAAAGAAGTGTGGGCCAAAAAAGAGAAAGACTCCCACTTGAGTTGAAGCACCAGTCTGAATGGTCCCAATTCTTGGGATGAACACATTCTCGTAACTGGCTTTTTTGAAGACCCAATCACACGCATATTCCAAAACGTAACGCAAAGCTTCTAAGCGGCGTCTATCATAAGTAAGCCACTTGACTCTTTGGTTCACGGCTTTGAGCATGGGGATGTCAAAGCCGGTGGGATTGGGCACAAGCCCATTTGCCACTGCTTCCTCTGGAACATGGCCAATGACTTTATCTATATCCATATTCCCGAAGTAGTTATCATCGACGTCATCATCGGTGTGAGGGCCAATTAAGGGGCTTGGCATTGTCAAGTTATTCTCGTAGGTCTGTCGTCCTTGGTTGTACGTAGTCTTATCGGTAGGTAGTGAGTACTCAAGAGGTCAATTTCTCATATTTTAGAGAGAAGTAAAGAGGAGTAAATGGAAATAGAGAGAATATTACTTGTCCAGGTGCAGTAGGACCAGAAGAGAATGAAATGTATAGAAGATTTATGGCTAGGGCCAGAGTCCAAAGCATGGATTTCCCGTGGCGGTTGATTAATTTTTACTCCGCTTCTGATATTGTTGTTCAAGTCAGAAACGACGAGATACTTCTTAGTAGTACTGCTTGAAAGAGAGGATGTGGTACCAGCCTTGGAAGATACTCAAATGGGTGCAACAACCACGCTTATTCTCAATATATTGCTGCCTATTGGTCCATTATGTTTAAACAACACTTGCCAGCCGTAAGATACGGAAGGAACGTACTGATCCACCCATGGACAAGAATTATTCTGCCCATCCACCTTTCAGATGTAGTTACTTTTCTTTTCTTTTTCCAGTTCTGTAACTACCCTCCGATGTGGCTAAACGACAAAAGTAACAAGACACAATTTCTATTTCTCAGTGTCTTAGCTGACGTTAGATACTCACAATGAGTTCCTAACCCTTTGCAAGTTCTACCCCCTTTGACAACTTCCATCTCCTGATATATTGAAATTTTTACCCCTTACGATCTATATACTTGGCACAGTGAACAATTACAGGGCGACACATACCATTGTATACACTTCTCGGAATTAAGCCCCCGGTAGGTCTGATCTTCTTCACATAAAATGGTATGCAAAAAGAACTGAAGCAACACATTAATACAGAGCTTCCCAAGCGCTACAGGCCTTGGTGATTATGACGATAACTGTATTTAACGTTTGGTGAGTGCTGTGTTACTGCTCCTCAAGCCTCTCAGGGGCATGGGGCGTGTTGAGCTACCCGCTAACAGATGGACACCATCTCTAGCCTCTAGGCATACCATGTATACGACTGGCGACCACTTCTTTCGGGGTACCGGGCTTCGTTTTCTTTACCTATTTCGTTACTATAGACCCAGTGCACCCCAACTATCACTAAATCACCAACAAAAAGTAGCGGCTTATCAACAACAGAATGAAAGGGATAATAGATGCTTCACTGCAATAGGGCTCCTCTATGCAGCTATACAGACCTAACGGCACTGTTGGGAATGGGCCCAGTTCTGTAACATAACAGAGTCAATTTTGTACCTTGACGATGATGATGTTGTTGTTGTTTTTGTTCCTGCTGTTGTTTAACGTCTAGTCAGTGCTGTGTGACAGCTCCTTAAGCCTTATAAGGGGCATATGATGTGATGAGCGGCCTGAAACAGCAGACACCATCTCCAACCTCCAAGGCTTACTATTTAATATGTGATCAGCGACCACTCCTTCTAGGACACATAGCCGTTCTTTCAATACCTGTTCCCGTTCGTAACAGCGTTAATTCCATCTTCCACCAGAGCGAAGGATCCTGTTTCTCGACACCTCCGGCCGTGTGGTTTATCGTTTGCAGTCCATATCCGGAGTCATAAAATCCAGTGCGTGCTGCCCCCTTCTTCCCACTAATACTAATACTAATCGATTTTTCAACATTGTACGCTGACACTGATATGTACATATATAACTTATACCTAATGCAAGAAACACCACTTAATTACTACCACTAACGGAAGCAAAGCACAGAAAAGTCAGACAGATATTTAACACTTCCTCATAAATCAAATTAACTATAATGAAGACGTTGTGCAAGGCATGTCGTTAAAACTAGATTGCTTTCTACTCGAGAATTGTACCCACGCTCAATAATCGTCGATCAACTACATTTGCACCTGAATAGGTCTCCAAGGCAAAAATACAAGAAACAAAAAGAGAATCACATACTATATTGCCTCCATCCCGGATCGAACGAGAGACCTTGTCATATTCCTGTGCTGAAAAGTACAAGTGACACGCGCTACCACTACGCCATAGAGGCAATTGACGATTGATTGGACCGATGGCGATCGACCGGGGTCAACAACTTAATTAGCAAGCCACAGCGCTAGATTTGCTAACCTAGTACATACATAGTACAGATTTGTGGCAGCACACCTCAACGCTTAGGTACACAGACATGATTCTATCCACTAGCAATTCTCTCTAACTGGGATGTTGTATGAGAAACAGCAGATCTCATTGCTCCAACGTCACGTTCTTACATCTACGTTACTCCAGGAGGTATGAATTGTTGGGCACAGTATCCCAAGACGTACCATCCTAGCATGTTGCCAATCACGTGAGCGGCATAGACGGTGCAGAATCCCGTCCCCACATATTTACTTACCACGTACCTTGCTTCGTCGCCAGTTCCGCCCCGATGTTGTATGGGCGATACCGGCACTGGCAAGACCCAACGGGATGTAAGAAACCGATTGAATGAAAATACAAAGATAAAAGCGAAAAAAAGAGAGAGAAGGTATATATAAAATTTTTTTAAAAAATTGAGCTAGTTGGCTAAGGTAGTAATTCAATGCAAAAATACTTCATCTCCTGCTTTACATTCAACCATGCCGTCTAGTTCGGGCCGTGAGGCGTCTTACATCATCGTTGGTGCCGGGGTGTTCGGTGTGTCAACCGCCTACCACCTTATCCAGAAGTACCCCAACGCATCAGTTACAATTGTCGACCGTGATGCCTTCGACGCGGAGTCTCGTGTGGCCGCCTCTTGGGATTGGAACAAAGTGATCCGCACCGACTACGACGATATCGTATACTGCCAGCTGGCTCTCGAGGCTCAAGACGTATTCTATACAGACCCCTTATGGAAACCTTTTTTTCATGAGAAAGGTATTTTTTGGATATGTCGCGACAGTTACGCCCAGGAAGTTATCAACAATTACAAGCGACTTGGGGGGAAGGCCGACCTCAAAGCGGTGTCTATTGAAGAAGCTCGCAAGTTGCACGGGGGATTGTTTGAGGATGCAGATTATTCAGGCGTCAAAGAAGTTCTAGTCAATCCAACAGGTGGCTGGGCCGCCGCTGGAGATTGCTTAGTTGCCGTTACTCGGAAATGTCTGGAATTGGGCGTCAAGTATGTGGTGGCCGAGGTTGCGTCGGTTCAACTAGATGAGAACGGCCGTTGCTCCGGTGTCAAGACGGCAAAAGGTCAGGTTCTTACTGCTTCACATACAATTCTATGCACCGGGGCGTATACACCGGCATTGCTGGAATATACTGCCGTAAACAGCGGCCGACCAAATATCGCAGCTGGCTTTAGGATTGTAGCGGGCGGCATCACGACGGGGATGACCAAGCTAACCGATGAATCCTATGCGAGATTCCGTGACATGCCCGTTGGCATTCAAGGATACACGCCCGAATTAGGTGAGCACTGTTGTGTTTCTAGCCAGTCTACGTCTTTACGACTTCTAATCCGTCACAGGCCCCTTCATTGGGTCTCTTCCACCAACAGCAGATCGGGAGATGAAGTGGTGGGGCCAGACGATATTCAAAAACACTAGGGAAATACTACCGGGTCATTATGTCTCGGCGCCGCCCGCGAAGCCAGACTATGGCCAGTGGGATATTTCTGGGAGGCTCAAGGAAGATATCGTACATGCGAATAAGGTTTTCTATGGCAAGAATACGGCACACTGGACTATGGAGAAACATCGCATCTGCTGGTAAGCGTCCCCGGCCCCGACTTGTTCTCCCGATGGTGGACTGACCAACAACCTAAAAAGGGATGCCTTCACCACAACCTCCGACTTCATCATTTCCCCGCACTCTGCTGCTGACGGCTTATACCTTGCAACCTGTGGCTCATTCCACGGCTACAAGTTCTTCCCCATCATTGGCAAGTATGTTGTACAGATGTTGGATAACCAGTTACCAACTTCTTTGAAAGAGAAATGGGCCTGGGATAGACAGCGACCTGATCCTAAGCATTTTGCTGATTGGCCGAGGTACGAAATGAGGGACCTACTAGGCCCAGTGAGAACATCTAAGCTGTAGCAAGATAAATATCAAACATTAGTAATCATTCGCTTAGTCCTCAAGAATACAAGAATAATATGTCCAGCCATCTTTCAGTAAACGAAGGACTTGAACTGATCATACGCCCGCAAACCGGTTCACTGTTTAGTTGCTAGCGCACATCCGTCCCCAACAGCGCCACGGATCGCCCGTATTAGAACGGCACGTCGAGGGTCCGTGGTACGGCTTGCGAGAATAGCAGTGACTGGAAGATCGAGTCGAGGATATCCCAGCTAATGGACATGGCCTAGAACACGGGGTAAGCCCCGGAGGAACACGCCCTCTAGTACAGGTTGGGCCGAAATACAGTTGCACGTGAGCACACGAGCACGAGGCCCTCTGAACACGTCGAGCGACCTGCGGAGTGCCATGTAAGGTTGCCACGCTCGAATGCATCGCGAATCTAAGAGACGCCGTTCCGGAAACGTAGCTAAGTTCCGCGAGAGTCTAATGTCAAGACCCCTGGCCGTGCATTTAATACCTATCTACTATGTAGACAGCACCTACCTCGAAAAATACTAATTATTACCTCCAATTACTCAAAGTACTTTTCTCTTTTCTTTTCAATCTTAAACTAGATCTTATGATCTGTTATCAGAGTGCCGACCCTGGACCCTGCATAGACTACCTAGGTAGATGTCGGCCCACATGAAGACCCCTATCAAATGCCCCGTTGTGCGTTCCTGCGTTTGAATCCGTAACCTAATAAATTAATAATGAACAATAGTTAACCCTATTACAATTTTGGTACTAACAAACATTTCGGGTGTAGCCCGGGATTATGATTGCGCATGCAATCACACATGGGAAACATGACATGTCCATCTCGAACATTGGCATAGTTCTTCTAGCTCCGATCACGTGAGCGTATCTCGGATACTAACTCCCGGTTATTGGGTGACGTCTAAAACGGCTGCACCGTTCTGGAACCCGGTCATGTGACCGTTATCGTCGATATCGTCAAGTTCGCTGCCGTGTCTCATGCGTTGTGTTACCATCATTGTGGCGTCGATAGAGGGTGGGTGAATGGTAGGTTGGGCAGTGGAGGCCATGGGTTGTATCGACTTAGCTATGGGATGGTGGGCTTGATGCTACAGTCCGTATACATATGGCACTATCTCCCTGGTGTAAGTGACAGCTTCGTCCATCTTATCTTTCTCCTCATAGCAGTATTCCCTTGGATCAAACCCGTTACACACAGGGCCACCATGGCTGACTTCACAGTCTACTCTTCACCTCAGCTTCTACTGTTGACTTTGTCTGCATCTCTAGTTGCCCTTATCTTTTCATACTCGTCACGGTATACAAATCTAAAATGGCCATCTAAGACTAAAGAGGGGGGGTCTAAGGCTGTCAGAGCCTTACCAGCGTCTTGGTATCTCTCCCAAGAGATGTATGAGCTCGAACGGCGAGCAATATTTTCCAAGAAATGGCTCCTTACGACACACAAGCACAGACTCCCGAACCCAGGAGACTGGTTGCGATACGAGGTTGCTGGGTTCGACTTTGTTATAGCCAAGGACCGCACCGGAGCCATCAACGCGTTCCATAACGTCTGCAGACATAGAGCCTTCCCAGTGGTAACTAAAGACCAAGGAAACAACAGCATTCTTGCTTGCAAATATCACAATTGGTCATACGCCCTCAACGGGAAGTTGACAAAGGCGCCGAACTATCAGGAACTAGAGGGGTTCGATAAAAGTCAGAATGGTCTGTTCCCTATTCATGTTCATATCGACACCAACGGCTTCATTTGGGTAAACCTCGAGTCGGCGGAGAAACCAGCCACACCGTGGGAGGCTGATTACAAAGACATTGATAAGCAAGAACGGTTCAAGGCTTACAATTTCGAGGACTACAAATTCGACCACACCTGGCAAATGGAGGGGGAGTACAATTGGAAGCTGCTGGGAGACAACTATAATGAATGCTACCATTGCCCCACGACACACCCTGATATCCCCAGCATTGCCGATCTCGATGCCTACAAGGTGGTGACAGAGAAGGGCTACGTTCAGCATCTCGGGAACCCAACCGCGGAACAGATCGCCAGAGGCTTCAACGTAGCAGCGACATTCTACTTTCCCAACGCCTCGATGAATGTTTCGTAAGTCCACTTAACCTAGCGCTGTTTGTCGAGCTACCAAGATAAGCAGCGGTCGCTAACCAAACTCAAGGCCTCATTTCTTCTTCCTCCAGCGATTCATCCCCAAGGGTCCGAACACATCGATCATGTACTACGAGGTATACCGGAACAAGAACTCGAGCGACGAGGACTTCCAGGTGATCAATAACATGTACAAGCGAATCATGTCAGAAGACAAGCATCTCTGCGCCAACGCGCACAAGAACATCAAGGCCGGCGTCTTCGTCAACGGAGAACTGCACCCCAAGATGGAGCAGGGGCCGCTGTTCTTCCAGAAGCTGGTGCGCGACGTCGTGACGGAACATCATAACAAGGAGAAGAAGGCCCGCAGAGAGATATGGCCGGCGCGACAGACGCTTACGGGCAATGCGGAGGTCAGCGAGAAGGACCTTGCTTTCTGCTCGTCGGTGGACTGTTCTGCTTTGAAGGACAGTGGCCTGGATTGGTAAACGGCGACTATCTAAGGTATCGATAACTACCACGTATGGAGGGATGAGTGCAACTTGGCACGACGATCATTTTACCTGCTGCACTATTGTTCTTATCGTGGGGTTTGTACAAGCCTCTGTGTTGATGAGACACGACTAGGATCTCGTTAGCGCATCGGCGCATTGTGGGATGGACTATTGCTGTACTGCATGTTCTGGTAGAGAAGTTAAGAGATTCCGTCATTCGAGCAATATCATCATATCATACTATTCTAATCGATAAATTGGTTGTAGCGAAAAGATATCGATTGTGGCTGAAGATGACAACTGACTATAATTAAGAATAATTAGCACGGACCTCCGTTTGCTTGGCAGGATAATTAGTAGCATATAGCATCTGCCGTACTGTATTGTGAAGATAGATAGACAGATACAAGATAAGAAGGCCAAAAAGATGGGGCCACCACTATCAGATCAGCGCGTGCAAACGACCCACCCGTGTCGGAGCACATGGACCAGCGAATAACTGCTGATCAGTTCTCGAATTACCACTCACGACGTAACATAAATGGGGCTTCTGCTTCTTTTCCTGGGGTAATGCACATGGGTGTGTATAAAGATGCATAGATGTATGTGAGTGGTAGTGAGCGATAGCTAAAGCAGCGTCCAAGATCTGTAGCTGTGCACAGCACTACCGTGCCTATTCCCCGAATTTCCGTTGAATATAAGCTTATCACCGGCTTCGGCGTGTTGACCAATTAACTACGGTTGCTTGGTACTCTTGGTGTTCTCGTTGGCACGAAACTTGCACAGGGGAAATGCTTTAATTATCTACATTTTAGTCACATGCCAGCCGGTCTGGGCATGCTAGGGCATATCATAGCATCACCGTCGGGGATTGCTCGTGTTCCTTAGCAGGCGTACTTGGCCTCAATCGCACCTGGCTTCACGATATTGTGTTCGGCCGGTTGAGAATCCTTCCTCACATTGGACATCCTGGACATCCTGGACATCCTCGCGGCCACGACAGCAACCACGACAGCGATGCTACCCTGTTTAGTCATAATTTCGTCGAATCCTTCACACGATTAGCATCAGGCACCGGGCTCGGTCTTGGTCTAGAACCGCGTCGTACGCTTGTCTCTCCCACGGCCCCGCAATACGCTATACGGTTTAGAGTCTAAGGCCGCTACTTATTTCGTAGACGTCAGCTCCTCAACGGCTGCTACTGACGGCACAACCCGACAACCTTGTTCCCCTTCCTCCCAGGCCCAGCCTTCTTCTCTTCAGTAGTCCAGTCTCTTTGATTTGATGACGCCGCCAGGCGAGGGTTCGAGTTTTCGCGGCAGACGACGTTCACACCATGCCTGCCTTCCTTGCAGGTTTGTATACCTACCATTCCAGCATCATGCCTATCCCACTCATATTCTATGTTCTGCCCTACTCTTCGCAATCCACCATGCCAATCCCGCCATCTGACCATTTTATAGGAGAAAGAAGACTCGTTGTCCCGGCGAGAAGCCGAATTGTTCTAGCTGTGCTCGCCTCAAGCAGCCGTGCTCATATCCCCCCTTGATTAAGTCTTTCTCACGTGGTGGTGCATCGGTATTACATATATGGAACACACCCCCTTTATGAACGTCTCTTGACAATCAACAGGAGGAGAGGCTGGCTACGTTGGAGGAAAAGTTAGACCTCATATTGAAAGGACAGCTGTAAAGATAGCCTACGAGGACCGCTATACATTGTGCAACTTTCTGATATATACGTCGCCCAGGCCGAACTACACGACTCGGACGACAACCCAGGAACAGCTACCGGACGAGACTGCTGAGGAGTCCGAATCATCCCTCTCGCCAACTCCAGCTCCGGAGCGCCGCCAAAGCCATGCCAGCAACCGTCCCCCAACCATTCCATCTGACACGGAAAACTCAGACACTCGCCCGGCACCAGCTGATATTGCTGCTGGCATCCATCTCTATTTCAAATATTGTCACAGGCAACCCATCTGGTGCTTCGAACGTGAAGATGTCAGCAACTACGGCTCACTGCCTCATGAGCTCGTCTGCAGCATCCTGTCTTTGACATCGCGCTTCTCTGGTAAACGAGATCAGTTACAGCTGTACGGACACAATGTTAGGCCGTTAATTATGCTTCGCATTGCGAACGGCACGGTTGTGCTAGAGACCATCGAGAGCCTATGCCTGCTTTCATACTGCTTCTTTCTAGGCATGACTTGAACCTTGTGAGCTCATCTAGGCTAGAAGCTGACGTTGCTTATAGATGGTAACATCAACCTCGGTCAGTTCCACCTAGGCCTTGCTCTTCAGCTCTGCCGGTCCGCAATGCTGGACCTTGAATCGGCTTATAGCCCCAAGGATCCGGCTACCGAACGTAAGAAAAGGTTGTTTTGGAGCCTGCAGTTGCTTGAACAATTCTACGGTCGGCAGACTGGCCTTCCGAGTGTCCCAACGGAGATTGGCAGATCCTCCTACACCACCAGCGGAGGACAACGCCTACTCTCCGGACTAGATCCAACGACTCCTGCTCTGCCTACAGATACTCGTGGATGTTCTGAGCCGAGCGAGCCGGGTATCTGGAATACGGGGCTTCATCTGGGATGGGTTTGGAGTCGCGTGAGGAAGTTCGTTTCGGACTGCGCTCAGAACATATTAACAGAGCCCTGGCGACACGATTCCACATACGCCGTGGTTCAGTCAGACTTCATGGAGACAGAGAACAGGGTCCCCATGTGTCACAGATATGACTCGGTCAAGTTCTACGAACGCACGGTAGAGGAGCTGAGGCGGAATCACGAATATTTCGCGCCATGGCTGAAGGAGCAGGTCACATATCACGCGATACCGACGGTGTTAAATCACCCGTTTCTTTACATTGTTGGAGCCCAGCATAACCCGAACCTGGCGATCCCAAACACATTCTGGAAGCGATCCTCGGAGCTCGCGCTGCTCCATGCCACCTGGATCGTACGCATGATTGACATGATTGTTGACAAGCAAGTACCGCTTGTGGATCCCTTTTTCGGGCATATAGCAGCAATTGCAGCTACGGTACACCTTTACTACTGCTGCGCTGCGGCAGCAGGGCTGAAGCAGAAATCGAAGACGGATTTTGCTAAGTGCAGGAGATTTCTAAAAGCATTTATACCCTTTTCCCCGGCCTGTGCCGCACTTGTACGTTCTTATCTTCTAACCTAGTACTCGGGTCCAGCTAATGACTTTCAGGATCGCAATCTGGATAATATGACACGAATAGCGGGAGGATATCAGAATATGGATATGGACGAGTGGATACCATCCAAGCTCTATCTAAGTGTTCCCTTGATGTGGGACATCCTACAGTTCAACTGTATGGGAGAGTCGAAAGGGATTCCCACCGCGGACCTGCTACATCCCTCGCTCGCGCCGATCATCCCTCAGGAGGAGCCCAGCGATAATTCAACCCTAGAGATCGACGTCGCGACTTCGCCAGAAATCAAGATAGACACGGCCGACGGAGGGCAAGACGCCCCTTCGATGTCCCGTCGGGCACCGGTCACCTCGTCGAACCAAGCAGAAGCGTCGCGGCAAGCGGTCTGGAACGAGGCTTCTTCCTTCGAACCGAGCGATAATCTCACGTTTAACACTACGCCGTGGTTATATGCAGACCCTTCGCAGTTTGTCAGCCTTGGGGATCTGGGATGGCTCGATTCACAATCTGCTTTGAACGAGAATACCGGCGGTGGTGGTGCTCCGTGGTGGGAAGGGGGAACGTTTAGTAATGTACAGTTTAGTCAGTTTTAGTGACGGCGTTCAAAGTGAGTTGCAGCGTTTTTATATGAGGTTGAGCCGAGTCATTTTCTTGTAAAGAATAAGTTTGTTTATCTCCTCACGCTTATTCTTTTTATCTGCGGTTGTGGCATCTCTCTGCCGATAGTAACCTTTTTTATTTTAATATATGGGGCTTCTTCGCATATTATTCTTCTTGAGAGCTGGAAGTTCGGCGGTTTCATGTTCACTCAAGCAATAACACTATAAATATCAAGTCTCTGAATAGGTAGGAATCAATCATACTGCATCATGTCATTGGTTTCGCTTAGCTGACTACCACACAACTCCTCTAGCGAAAACCCTCATATCATGTCCTGTAGACACCCAAGCACACCGGCATTATCCAAATGAGCGTGATATCCGTTTAAGCCTCATCCACCTCGGGTTAAGAATATCCTCCTCGTTCAAATGACCGGTCACTTTCGTGCTATTCGTTTGTTTGTCTGTTCGCTTGCTTGCGAATTCAAACCAGTTCCCTCAACGTTTCCGTTTCCGTTTCCGTTTCCGTTTGCGCTTCTGCCAGTCGACTCGACTCAAGCAACCAGCCAAGCAGCCAACCACTCACTCATGGTTTAATGCTATCTAGCCTAACCTAGTTATTGCCGAGAACCTCGTCAGCGTTAGCCCCAGCGACATCCTTGTCGTAGGCGCCGGCGCCGGCCCCGCGGAACAGTGATACGATCTCAGAAATAATAGTGGAAGCCTGGGCACGCTTGCCCAGAACCTCATCAGCATTGGCCTTGGCGACATCGTCTTCATAGGCACCACCCTTAGTGATCAATGACTCAATCAGAGCGATGGGGAGATCCTGGGCACGCTTGCCCAAAACCTCATCGGCATTGGCCTCAGCAACGTCATCGGCATAAGCGCCGCCCTTCGTGATCAATGACTCAATCAATGCAATGGGGAGGTCTTGGGCACGCTTTCCGAGGACTTCATCGGCGTTGGCCTTGGCGACGTCGTCTTCATAAGCGCCACCCTTCGTGATCAAGGATTCAATCAATGCAATAGGGAGGTCCTGGGCACGCTTGCCCAAAACCTCATCAGCATTGGCCTTGGCGACGTCGTCTTCATAGGCACCGCCCTTGGTGATCAATGACTCGATTAGAGCGATGGGGAGGTCCTGGGCACGCTTGCCCAAAACCTCATCAGCGTTAGCCTTAGCAACGTCGTCTTCATAGGCACCACCCTTAGTAATCAATGACTCAATCAGAGCGATGGGAAGGTCTTGAGCCCGCTTGCCGAGGACCTCGTCAGCGTTAGCCTTAGCGACGTCGTCTTCATAGGCGCCGCCCTTGGTGATCAATGACTCAATCAGAGCAATGGGAAGGTCCTGAGCTCGCTTAGCGGGAACTTCTTCGTTTCTCTTGTCTGGAGAAATTGGTTAGCCTATGTACTCGTCCGTCTCTCGTAGAAACCCTCTGTGGTGCGATGAGGTAGGTATGTCCATGTCGATGGATGTGGTGCGGTGTTCACATACCTGTCTGGGTGTTGGGGCTCTGGATGGGCTGGCTGAGAGCGGTGGCAGCAAGGCCGAGCACGACGGTGTTCTTGAAGATGGAAGGCATGGTGATGTGATATGACTCCTGAGCTGCGAATAATACTAAGGCAAGAGCTGTCTTGGAGAGGAGTGGTAGTATGCTTGGATGTTGCTGTGTCTTTGTTGTCTGGACTTGACTTTTCAGGGAGTGTTGAGCGAGTGTAGGCAGTCCCTTTTATAGATCGATAATTCCAGTCCTCTTCAACTTGACGCCGGTATGATTCCATTTTCAGTTCACCTCTACCGGGCTTTGGTCTGATAACTTCTAACCATTCTCTACCAACCCCTCGGAATGGCGTAATAGTATTAGATACCTATTCTGGATATAGATGCGACCCTTGCATTGCCCGAAGACGACGATCTCTCGCCATAATGCATCCCACATATGGAGAGCATACCTAGGCTCAGGCGTAAACTTTGCCGTAAAGGTCTCAAGGGCTTTCCGGTTGAGAGATGTCATAGGATGAGGTTGTGCCAAAGTTGAGTGCCTGCAGTGATCAAAGTCAAGGTTCATCACGAACCAGTCGGACCATGAGGCCGATCAATGCGTGGATCTACGACTTAAAACGCGAGCTACTGTACATAGTTCTACGGAGACCTGGCGATAGTATACCCAAGTATAGAGTGACCTATTAGGAATGTGAAACTCTGGGCCCGATGGGAAGGAGTCTATATAAACTGAACCCTATGTTAACCCAACATTGCGGTAGTCTATTGACTTACTAAGCGCGGTGCGGATAAGTCCCACACACACGGCTATACATACATGGACTGCTATGTGTATAGAATTGCATCATACAAAAGGTTATATCTCTATATCGTCGAGGTAGAGCCACCTAAGTAGTAGACAACTACCTAGGTAGGTATATTTGACAATGTGTGTGTATATTTTGCATACTGTCACGGCTTTCAAGGTTCACCCCAATGTCAGGTCAACAAGGGTGACCATTGTCAGATTATCTAATCCTCGATCGGAATACGACGCTAACCTTGGAGGTTGTCGATGCACGTCAAGCACTTTCACCAACACCGCATTACCTATTTAATACCTTTGATGGTTCTTGACTCACGTCAGTAATACTTGGCGACGGAAATTTCTGTTTATGTACCTAACCTTACGTAATTGCTAATTGCCGACAGCCCCCAGAACAGAAATGATCGACGGTTAAGCTTTTGGCTCACCTTAGCACCCGTCTTTTGGTCTTGCTAGCGCACAATAGTAGCTAAGCTTATAAACAAGCCATCAGTGCCATAAAATGTCCGTACAGAAGCGCCTACCATAACTTCAATGTACGTGGCTATGGCGCGAAGTGATGTCGAAGACGAACTCTCACTATTGGGTTCACGACGACGTGCTACTTGTTATAGTGAGCGTCGATTCACATGGAACTTCACACCGGCCATCACAAAGCGGTAAGTGCCGGATACTCCCCATTCATGCAACCAGTCATTGGCATGGCATCGGCTAGTCGGCAACTCGAGGCGATGGCCCGCTTGGATGTTGTTTCCGAGACTTTCTAGATCGTCCTATGACGATTGAAAGATGACCCCAGGCCAGGCTATGAACAAAAGCAGGGATAGGCAATCATGCCATCGTAAGCTCGAGAGGAAAATGCGATGTGTAGCTCAACTAAATACCTGAGTTGCCTGACGAAAGAGAAAGTCCACCTACAATTTCCTACTCTCTTGCGTTCTGGATCAAACTTCCACCTACTGCCTACACTCCTCCTTGGACGACAAGTTACCTACCTTCAACCATGGTCTTCTCCAACCCGTTCAAGTATTCATCGCTTGCTTCCCGAAGCGAGTCTTTCGACTCTCACGAAGAAGACCAGCATCTTGTCGACCAGCACAGTGACCTCGAAAAGACAGGAGCCCAACCTCCCCCTCTACGCTATCGCTCATATACCACTCGTCTCCTTCCGGCACTGCCTTGGGCTATAGCTCTCGGCAGCACCGGCTTGCTTTCGTACAATGTCTTCAAGGGTCCGAACGAGCTTACTTGTACACGACTTTTGAACACATACTGTCAGTAGTTATTTTAATGGCCTACCTGCTATCTGCCCATCGTAAGATAAGTCTGATTACTGACACACCAGGCAGCTCCGGTTATCGAAGATGGTGTTGTGGAGTACTACGACACTGACTTCGAGAATGAGTTCGCACACAAAACCAAATATAGAGGTCCACCAACTCCCGAGCTGGAAGAGGCATGGAACCAGATCTGGGACCGTAAGCATCTCTTTGTTCACTGTTTACTAGTTATGTAGAAGCTAATATCACAATTCATATTTTAGTTGGCGGTATCGAGGTACCCAAAGATGGCCCTGCTCGGCTAGGGAAAGCGGCCGAGGACCTCGTCCATGTCGAGTCAAACGATAGTCGAGGATACACCGGCATGTTGGAAGTCTTCCACCAACTTCACTGCCTAGTAGGTGACCGATGCAATTTTTCTCCACACTAACCGTGTAACTTGGCTAACAAATCTGTTTTAAAGAACCTGATCCGCCAATACACGTGGAAGGATTACTACAGTGACCATTTGGGCGACTGGATGAGCCAGGGAAATAATCGCGAAAAGGTAGATCTGACATTCGAAGGGAATCAGTCAGTTGGTGATCGCATGCACGTCGATCACTGCATCGAGACCTTGCAATTGCAGCTGATGTGTAATGCCGACACGACGCCCATGCTGGTTCTCAAGGACGACAGCAGGGCCATAGGTTCCAAGGCCGATTTCAACGTTCACCACAAGTGCCGAAACTGGGACAGGGTTGTAGAATGGCAGCTGGCTCATAGTACTGACCCGGAGAGGATTGACGAAACTGACACGCATGGTGGTCATCATCACGGCCCATAATGCACCGGCCGTGTTAGAGTCTTTGCAGAAGAACTCTTTACTCATTTATGATTGACTTGAGGTATCATCGAGCCTATGATGTAATGGTATACGATCTCAAATAAAAAGACACGAAGAATTGAGACCAAAACTTTGATAATTTTTTTTTTCTTTCTTTTCATGAGTGAAGATTTGATGGCAGAGTCACGACTGCCTCGTGGTAGATCGTACTTCACGTAAGACACTCAGTGTGATTACTTCGTAAATGCCACATCTACGACGGCCCGTCAAAGAGATTTCGGCCCGTAGGTAGAGGTAGTCCAGCAGATGATATCCACGAGTCTGAATTCAGCCGCAACTCACCACTTGGCTAGCTCCACCATACATACCTCCCTAGATTCAACACCTTCAATGCTTGAATACGCCTCCCATACTTGGGCCTCTACCAAAGGTGTGATCCCGGCTCTACATACCTACAAGGTACCTACCTCAACAAGGGTCATACTGAGCGCTGTAATCAGACCCCTCTTATCCTTTATGCTGTACAAAAGGTAGTAAATGGCCGTCTATCGTTACCTAGCCTCCCATTGGTTGTTGATGTCAATATGAGCGAGCTATGTAATAATATTAAATTCCCACGCGGGTTCCCCGCGTTAATTTGATAGTGGGGCTCGGTACCAACAGCTGGGACTGCGCTAGGGAACCCCAGTCCAGTCTAGGCATATGATACAGTGCCAATCAGCCTACAAATCACGGGCTATTCCTACTGTATAGTTCAAGTAGATATGTACTTGCTTCAAGTCAAGTCTACAGCATCACACTTCCCCATAACATACGCCCCAAAACGTTTTACCTTGATGCTTATTGTGTACGTCAGAGGTAGTAGCCTCTAGCAGAGATTATCGATACGAGTAATACAAGCTATCAAGATAATAATGAACACTTTGCGTCATCGATATATGAATGATAGGGAACCAGGAGCTGATAATCTGACAATTTTGTGCGGTAAGCGTTTGTTTATCTGTGTTATCAGTAATATTGGAGATAGAATCGATGCCCCAGCCTTCGGATGAGATTCGGAGACGTGCAGTCGGGAATGGGAGTAGTCATTCCTATGCCGATCACGTGATCGGTTTTAAACGGTCTGCCACCACTCAACCACCTCACTGGTCAGTTGCAGATGCGCATCCCATGACCACGAAAGAGTCGGATGGAGGAGTCAAGTCAATTAGTTATGGGATTTATATGGACCAAATAACGTATATAGAAGAAGGTAGCTTAATGACAGAAACTTATTCAGATTAACTCTAAACCTACTGAGATCCCTTCTTAGGTACAAGAAACATATTACCTTATCCGCCATGACTTCCACGCCGCGTGTCGTCATAGTCGGCGCTGGTATTGTCGGTACCAATGTTGCTGATGAGCTAGTATCTCGCGGCTGGTCCGACATCACTGTTGTCGAGCAGGGACCACTCAACATGCCGGGCGGTTCGACTTCACATGCCCCTGGCTTGGTCTTCCAGACGAACGCCTCGAGAGCTATGACCTTGTTCGCAAGCTACACAGTTGAGAAACTACTATCCCTACAGGAGGACGGCCAGAGTTGTTTCAATCAGGTAGGCGGCTTAGAAGTTGCCACAACCCCCGCAAGATTAGAGGATCTCAAACGAAAACAAGGGTATGCGCATTCTTGGGGGGTGGATGCACAGCTCATCAGTGCCGAAGAGTGCCGTAAGCTCTACCCAGGTCTAACAGATAATGGCCTCATACTCGGTGGCCTTCACATTCGCAGCGACGGGCTAGCCCTGGCCGCCCGCGCTGTGCGGCTTTTGATCAAACGCACGAAAGAAGCCGGCGTCCGCTACCTAGGATCCACGCCCGTAACAGGCATCGAGAGATCCGGCGGTCGCGTTACCGGTGTGATAACACCTAACACAACCATTCCCGCAGACATCGTCATCTCTTGTGCTGGATTTTGGGGAGTCGAGGTTGGTGCAATGGTCAGTGTGCCCATCCCCCTACTTCCTATGGCACATCAGTATGTCAAAACCACGCCGATTCCACAAGATTCGCATGCCGAGGCTTCAACGAATGGAGAGGCCTTGACGAATGGGAGCTTAACCAATGGGCATGTGGCGCCAAAATCAGCGAAACTACCGATTTTACGGTACCAAGACCAAGATTTGTATTATCGCGAGCACGGCACGCAGTATGGTATAGGGTACTATGGTCATCGTCCCATGCCTGTGGTGGCCGCATCACTAGGCAAGACCCCGGAGCAAGTTGATGAGAAGCACATGCCTTCACGGCTAAAATTCAGCTCTGAGGACTTCGAGCCCGCATGGAAGCTGTCCCAAGAGATCCTGCCGGCCCTGCAGAAATGCGAGGTCGAGGACGGATTCAACGGCATATTCTCTTTTACCCCAGACGGAGGACCATTAGTCGGCCAAGCCCCTAACATCGATGGGTTCTATGTCGCCGAAGCTGTGTGGGTAACGCATTCGGCTGGTGTGGCGCGCGCCTTGGCCGAGCTACTTACGGAGGGTAGATCGAGGATTGACTTGGCTGAATGTGAACTATCGCGGTTCGAACAGGTTCAGCTAACTCCTGAGTTTATCAGCGAAACCTCACAACAGAACTTTGTAGAAGTCTACGACATCATACACCCATTACAACCGAAGGAGTCTCCTCGCTGTCTGCGGGTTACACCCTTCTACATCCGCCAACGCGAGCTCGGGGCGTTTTTCCTCGAGGGTACGGGCTGGGAGCGTCCGTACTGGTTCGAGAAGAATGCCAAGCTGCTCCAAGAGTTACCACCGGAGTGGCAACCCGTCGAGCGCGATGAGTGGTCCTCCAGATATTATTCCCCAATTGCCGCCGCAGAGGCGTGGAAGACACGCACAGCTGTAGCCATGTACGACATGACGCCTCTGCGTCGGCTCGAGATATCCGGAGTAGGGGCTGTGAATCTGCTGATGCGACTCACTACGGGCAATGTCTCGAGGAAGTCGGGCGCCGTCACGTACACATTGCTCTTGGACAGCGCAGGAGGCATCCGCAGCGATATAACTGTTACTAGACTGTCCGAAGACTTATTCCAAGTGGGTGTGAACGGTCCCATCGATACGGCCTACTTTACCCGCGAAGCCCGCAGGCAGGTTCAGGAGTTTCCTGATCGGTCAGTACACGTTCGCGATGTAACGGGCGGCACATGTTGTATCGGTCTCTGGGGTCCCCTGGCCCGAGAGGTCATCAGCAAAGTCAGCTCAGACGATTTCTCCAACAAGGGCCTCACCTACTTCCGGTGCAAGAAAGTCAGCATCGCCGGTATCCCCGTCACGGCCATGAGACTGTCGTATGTGGGGGAGAGAGGGTGGGAGCTCTACGCTAGTGCTGAGAATGGTCTCCGGTTGTGGGACGCCATCTGGAAAGCGGGGCAACCCCACGGTATCATCGCTGCGGGCCGTACCGCGTTCAACTCGCTGCGGCTGGAGAAGGGATTCCGATCGTGGGGCACCGACATGACTACGGAGCATGACCCCTTCGAGGCTGGCCTCGACTTTGCCGTCAAGATGGAAAAAGCGGATTTCGTTGGCAAGTCTGCGCTGGCAGGCCGTTCAAAGGACAGTGCTGTCCGGAGGCTACGTTGTCTCACTATTGACGATGGACGCTCCATGGTTCTTGGTAAGGAGCCGGTGTTTTTCGATGGCAAAGCGCAAGGATATGTCACCAGTGCAGCATTTGGCTATACAATTGGGAAGCCCATTGCTTATGTTTACCTTCCAAGCACGGTTAACGAAGGGGATGGTGTTGAAGTTGAGTATTTCGGGCGGCGTATAAAGGCCACGGTCACAGCAGAGCCACTGTATGATCCTCAAATGAGCCGTCTACGTGGCTGAATGCGCATGTACACTTCGTTAATAATACAATTCTATAAGCTTAACTCTTACAAGAACAACAAATAACATTTAAGAGATGATTTCTCCCACTACTCTCTTTTCTTATTGTAACTCTAGGCTGAATAAAATTTATGCTCATAGTACTCTCGGATTGATTGCCTTATAAAATGAATGAAAGATGACCCAGTATCAGTAGGTTTGATAGTTTGCAATAAAAGACAACAAGACAGGAAAGAAGAAAAAAAAAATTGGCGGCTCTCGTTTGGTTCTCTGTTCTACCCCTCTCTACTGGCTGTGTGTAGCTGGGGGACTAAGCGAAACATTGCATACTTCGAGGTTCATCCCACTGGGTGTCAGCAGTGCATGGGTCAGTATCGTGGTGCAGAACAAATTACCACCCTGGCCACCGTGGGGAGTCGAACCCCTTACTCATGGGTTTCAGCGATTAAGAGTATCTTAATACTAAACTGTCGACTCTACTAAGTAGGTCAACTAATTGAATGAAGTGCTTGCAATCATTGTTTATATAGTACCTGCTAGCCCTAGGCTAGCCATTGGCCAGTCTGTCTCCCATTGATGCGCCTTGTACATGTACCTTGACCACAATTGTAACTGACCACACTGAGTAGGTACTATCCATAGTGAGCATCTAACTACATTAATGAGGATGGCTAGAATACCTACGTAGCTAGCAAGCTAATTCTCTACATTACTCTTCACCTCATGTGAGGAACGATACCTACGATCTTACTTATTCCCACCTTCTAGAATCCTCGCATCTCTCCAATGAGAGTTTCAGCGTCTCTACTTCTCTCTACCACACCTACCCGTCACCGCTGTCAACCAGCATCGACTTGAATTAATTGTAGTGCCTGTCCACTCTACTCCATATCTACGGTCACCCGAATCACTGCAATCCATCCACCATGCCCGACCATAGACTCACCGACTTGGTGCTGAAGGGTCCGTTGAATGGCCTCCGTTGGGAAACCCAAGGCTACAAGGAACGCGACGAGAATGGCAATCTCGTTCACACGTATAGAGTCCTGTACCAACACCCACATGGCACCCACATCAGCAGGGTCCTGTTCTGTGCCACGGGCTCCAGATCTAAGAATGCCAACGCAGAATGTTTGGCAGACATCTACAACCACGCTCGCCGCTATATCCGTCTCTGCAAGCGTATGGAACCAGAGGAGTTCTGGACATATGCCAAGAACTGCTGGGCATGGTCGTCCAAATTTAATGATGACGCCTTTTGGGCATTCACCTACAAGCTTTTTCATGCGCGTGCATTATACCTTGACACGGTCCCCGACCCCCTGGAGGGTAATCCACTCACAGAAGCCTTGGATTGTTTTCGAGACCGCTTCTTTGAGGTCTACAGTGCCGAGGCCGCCATAGCCCCGTTCAAGGGCAAGTTCGACCGAGCATATATCGAGAACGCTGAGGACGATATTTACTACCACCGTATAATCTGCGAAGCTTACTTCGGTCTCTCGTCGGCGGATTCTGAAGGAGACGGAACAGACCACCTCCGCTCTACAGTCGTGGAGGATGAGACAACCGACCCCAATTCAGCGAAATACTTACCACGCCCGAGGGTTCCGGATGGACCAACTATACTAGAGAGAGAAGAGGTCCTCGGATTATTCATTGACCTAGGCCTCCGCAATGCTCGCCATGGCCACAGGGACGCGTATCAGGAGATCGAAGAGATCTTTCGCAAGGCAGACGAAGAGGAGAAGGAGGCCCGAAGCAAGCTAGAGAAAAATGGAGAGGGGGAGGATATGATGATGATGGACGTTAATGACCAGGATGATGATATTGGCGATGTTGGCATCGGCAAACTGAGTGTCTGATCCTTCAGTGACTGGCTGATGAGATGTGATCATTATGGAGTCCCGCATATTACTATGATCAAACTTGGAAACACGAAGATATTGCTGGGCCACGGGGTAGAAATTGAACATATGCATCACAAACCTGAAACTTTGATTAGAAGTCAATTCTACTGCGTAGTATATATGCCATTAATTCCAAGGCAGAATAAACGACGTCGTCTTTTGCTTGTTGTGAAGCCACAGCCAGCGCCACAATCAGCGCCACAGTCATGGGTTTATTTGACAGTCCACCAACGGGAAACAAATCGCAATACCAAACGCCTGTAGCAACCACAGTTATCTATCTGTAATATGCAACTAATCTACGCTCTAAGAGCTCGCATTTCAAGAAGTGCAGATATATATCCCCTGAACCAAATTCTAGTCGTGTTGCTACTCATTATAAGCATTGCTGTCTACATCCTGCTTGGTGCACACCTCAATGGAGCCGCCGGAGCAGACCCAGGTACATCATATGAATACCTAGAAGCAACAACTTCTGGTAACAAACAAGGTGGGTACCTACCAAATGCCCGCTCTTTTTGAACAATAGATTTTGATTGATTGATACATACATACTGCCTACCTATGTACTGATACCTATGTGCCTGTTTTCAGGCCAATGAAAGTTGGAATCGAGTCAACGCCCACAACAGGTTGGCTACGGCCTAGGTAGGTAGCTACTCATGCAGGGGTTTCCTAGCCAGTCGTGGCACCATGGAGGCATTACAGTAGGTACAGTTTTTAACAGCATTTGGATACTGCCTCTGGCCGCAGCTGTTAATAAGTACCTCGTACCTTCCTAGTCCCAGCTAACTACATACATACATACATGTATGTAGGCACTAGGTTAATAGTAGTGTCGCTACCTCCACCACAACAGCTCTTTAGGCTCTCTTTAGTACTACTGCAAACGATGTTTTCTCCTTCTAGCCTTCACATCACAACGCCATACTCATAGCTTCCACGACGTCTTAGGTAGTGGTAGCCAGTACAACATCGACATGGCCAGTGCTACTCGCTGCCCAAGCATGTTCAAAGGTCCAAAAGGACCTCTTTGTCACCGGTGTCCTCTATGCCCAAGCCCGGCAAAGGGTTCTCAACTGCTCCGATGCACCGGCTGTCTCGCGGTACGCTATTGCAGCCGCGAGCATCAGGTTGCCCATAGAGGCCAACACAAATCCGCTTGTAACAGAATCAAGAAGGCCCGAGCTAAGCTCGCCCAGGAAGAAGACGCCGTCCGCAATGCCACCCCCGACTTCATGACACCCGCCAACGCCTTTGAAACCGACGTCGGCCGTTTCTGGGGTATTTGGAGTACGCGCAGCTACATGCGTGCCCGTTTCGCACTAGCCGGGGAGAATCTGCTTCAGCTTGGCACGTTGGACGGGGTTCAAGAAGCCCTCAACCACCTACGGGATATGCTAGTGCTATGCCGCAGTGACAACATGGGCTTACGAGATATTGTGCCGGCAGTAATGCTACGGTTGGATCTCGACCAGGAATGCTATGACTTCATCAAGTGGTGGGCGACATGTGACCCGGACGGTGACTACGATTGGGGCGATACAAGCTTACCTTACCTTAACCTTCATGGTGCCGACGTCTTTGAGCATACTGATTTTCTTATCAGCAAATTCTCAGCGTTGAATCACATCATTGCTGTTATGCTGCTAAAGCTAAAACTTCTGGTCGATATACTCAACCTCAAGAGGACCCGAAAGCTCCTCAGCCGACGACTTCCTACTGAGCTCCGCGATCAGATCGAGCTGTATGTTGTCCGGAGCCCCCTATCCGCAAAGTTTCAGAGAGAAGACTCGGAGTCATTATTCAAGATTGAAATGAAGCTACTGGACCAGATTCGAGAGCTAGGTGCCGCCGTTGTGAAAGCAAACAGCAACTTCATGTTTGAGCTCTTTGAGCCAGATGAAGCGCTCACCTACAGACCGGAGTCCTATTCGATGGGCTCTTGGGAAGAGATGGCACTCGCGATGCAATACTCATACGCCGTAGTAGGTAATCTCTAGCTCCTATTGTTTATATCCCGGTTGTGTTGAACAGCGAGATCCTTTGTCATGATGTTATAAGCATATGTCAACTTTTCAAGATACTCTTAAACACCCTGTTAGGCGCCATTGCACTAACGCCGACCATTGCAGTTCTGGGAGACCGAAGGCATCCTGGACCTGCTTATTGACGCACGCGCATGCGCAGCCCGGGACTCAGAGGATGAAATCGAAGATATGATGAAATGCAAGAGCAGCAGAAAGGGACGAACAGCGACAGAACTACTGGCTGATATAAGCGTGAACCGAATCTGGGGTTACCTGGACTGGGCAGCCGAAAATGCCACGTATTTAGGGCCCTGGTCCGAACGACCGTCTGAGCAGCATACCAAGGAGAATAGGGAGGCTTTTGAAAGAGCAGTTAAAGAAGACGAGGAAACGGGCGCAGCCTATGATGACACTGATGATGACGCCTGGAGTGATATCGAAGAGTAGACACTTGCCATCTAAGATGCACCACACATACCTATGTCCAGTGTACAGTATAGCAACATGAAGCTATTGCTAAAAGGGTAATGTCAGACCGAAGACTACAAACCCTGTAGACCAGAGCAACCATAAGAAAGAAATATCTATAGTGGTGGCAAAAGTCTCTCCAAGTCTTGTAACCCGCCCTGATCCGACCGTTTGTGCTATCACTTACATGGTATTGTTAGTCTTCATCACTCATACTAGGTATATCCAAAACACCTATCTCGCGTTTACTACCCGTCAAAACTTCACCTCCTCGGATATGTCCCGTATCCGTTGCACGCCCGCCGCTAGCGCATTGACATCCTCAGTTCCGACAACCACGTTGCCGAAACTGACCTCAAACCCGGGGTCGTCGTACAGCTAAGAATGCACATCTTTCGCGTCTCGAACTCCCTCTCAAACATCTTGATGAAATCATCTCTTCTCTTCAATATCATCATGAAAAATGAGGCAGCGCAATCGAGACCGCGAGAGGTAAAATGAGTCCGTAGAAGGGGTAGACATAACTGACCTGACGTGCGCGCGTGGAGGTCGAGCAAGTGGTAGTTGGGCTTTTCATCTCCTGCCGGTTCTCCTGCTCCACTTAGCTCGCTATTTTTACATCTTCCCTCCTAGTTTCCCGTTCTTATCCATATGGTTGTCCGAGCCCGCTGTCTCCAGGATGTCGACATCGACAGGGCCGACGTAACCGTGCCTGCGATAACATCTCACCGTGTTCCTGACCGGCCCGTCGAACTTCCTCTTCAACTCGTCCTGGCGATCGCACTGGATCGAGCTGCCGGTATAGTGTTTTCCCATGCAGCAGGGTCTGCCCGGTGACGGCGAGGGAGATGGGCGCGTCCTCGTTGGTTTTTCTCCATATGGTCGTGGCCGGACCTAGGCGCCGGTTGCGCTCATTCACGTAAGATAGCAGTTTGTGCAGAGAGTCGTTTTCTTTGCTCCTCTTCGTTGTGTATGATGTATGTGTCCGCGTCGCCATAGACTTACCAGTCCTTGAACACGAAGTGAAGCGGGTGTGTTGATAAGTTCCGGATTATTTTTGAGCCCTAGTCGTTGAACTATTTCCCTCTTTTTCCTGGGATATCGCTGTGGCCCCCCACCTTTATTGGGTCACATTCTGGCGTGGGTAGATCCGATACAGCAAGCACTTCCTTGGCACTAATGTACCTGCTCACGTCCAGGGGAACAGTAAGGTCATAGCCCTCCAACCCATCAGACGCCAGCTTGCAGGGGACGAGGTCGATGTCGTTCTCTCTAACCAATATATCCTCCGGTCCCAAACAGAAGGTGAACTTCGGTTTTTGCCCTTGCGGCAATAGCGACATGGCCTTCTCCGTCTCATTGTCATAGACTCGCTGCGCCTCGGAATCCCCTGCGTGAAACATGACCACCGTGGGGTCTCCGCTGAGGAAGGCATCTCACTGCGGGGCGAGCGCGATATCTGTTATAGCTCACTCTCACTCTAATTGGGCTGAAGACCCCAATTTCGTTCGAGCACTCGTTGAAGACGCTGTCCTGATAAAGGTACTTGACGTTTTGAGGGATGTGCTTGCTGAGGCGAATTGCCGAGATCACGGGACACACCACCTGCGCTACCTTCTTGTCCTTGAATCTGGGCCCTGCGCGCCTGTGAAGTTCGGTGAGTGTGGCGTCGAGGGTAACGGTCGGTAGTTTTGCCATTGTAGATAGATAATCGATGTGAGCAAAGGACTTGATTGAGCAGTAGGATCCTCAGCTGAGTGTTCCACAAGGACATTTCACAATATATATCTTGTCATGCGAAACATGACGACAACCGACATAGGTGTCGATGTTACATCAATTCAGGTCAAAAGCCTCAATGGCCAATGGCAGAGACGTCGCCAACTACACAGTATATCCATGCAGCACATCATGATCTGGATTTACCGGGAACCAAATCCGCGGTGCGGGTTCTATCCATCTATGTACATATTCTACAGTATCTATTTCAGTTGATAAAGGTCCCAATGGAGCCCAAGGATATATGCCAAGAAACAATAGCAACAATCCCTATCAAAGTCGACCCGCACAGAGCTCGCCCGCTATAAGTGTCTTGGTACATACTAAAATGGTAATGGCACTAGGTCGGTAGCTATGAGTCTGAAAATGTCATACTCTTTGCGTTTTATGCGTAGCGAGTGGAGATGATATCCTGCACACCGGGTCCCGAGCCGGTGCTGTGCCCTAGGTAAAGAGCTAACGTAGGTACATCCGTATGCAACGTGCCAAGGTAGGCTAAGCTCGTTTCGACCTTGCCGACGTAACGATCAAGCTTTATCTACTGTAAGTTGCACTCGTTCTTGACTCACCAACCAGGATCCAGTTAGGTAGGAGATGTTTGCATACATATATGCAGATGCTGTACTCCCTATCTACTAGGTTAACAAAAACAGGCTTCCCGTATTCAATACACCTTTGTCTATCTGGACCCTGGCTCTACCACGGTACACAATCCAGGCACAAAGCAAGAATACAGCCCGGACGCGCCAGCGGTGATTGGTACGATTGGCCCAGACACGCGGACCGTTCGCCGCTCATGCAAGAAAAGCACGATCTGATCAGACCCCACAACTTTCAGCTTGCAAACGCTTGCATCTTTCGGGAGAGCCAATATAGAAAGAATACTTACATACCTACGTTTACCTAACGGACGATGTTCCGTGGGATAGGGCGGGCAATAGCGTCAATCACAGCCGCTTCACCAAAGTTCTATACCTCGGATCTATAGCTTTAATAGCTACATCTACAGTAACCCCACTCCAAGTGGTGTTCTATTTACCCACGATTAATCCGAATACAAACGACCTACCGAACAAGGAAACAGGTATTCTTCTCTGTAGATACGTGTATAATTCCTATTATCCATAGCGAGAGTGCCAAGATGATTAATTGATTGTGGGATGTCTGAGGTCCAAGCTGTCAGTGAACCCGGCAAGACGCCGCCATCTCCTAAGAGGGGCAATATCTACTGCCTGTTAGCTGCAAGTCGCCCAACCTAGGTATTAGTAAGCTGGTATGAAACACCAAACCAACTGGATATGTAAAGACACAGCCTCGATGACCAGGTTGGGCGCCAATATGACACGCATCTATGACATGAGATATCTTGAATGCCTGGTATATGAAACATGCGGTTCTAGAAGAAGTTAAGAAGATGCTCAGGGCCTTGAAATCGTACAAGACCACTATTTAGTCTTGAACAAGCATTTATCTCCCAGGGCCAACTTAAGTAGGCCAGTGATGACCAGCAAATGACAATGCGTACGTCTACTATGTATATACTTAAAGCACTACTCATAATGTACCTATCCATGTGCTTCCCTTTCAAGGACTGTACAATACATCTGTATGTAGTAACCTAGCTGATGATACTAGGCGTGCCTGATAGGTTGAGTAACTCAAGTTAACAAGAGATACCAGTATCACCGACGTAAATATAGAAATAGCCCCAAGGGTGTTTGCTATTTGTTGGTGACAAGAATAGTATAGCTACCCCTTCAAAAGACCTATATGCAGCCTCGTGGAGACCATACAAAAGAACATAGAGGATCTAGCTGCACACAGCGCATGTGCGCAATAGGAGACAAGGATGCAGCTTCATCGGTTAATCAGCCTCGAGGAGCGGCGAGGCAGAATGGTCCAATCTCGAGTCCCCTCGTTGGTGCCTACACATCACTAGCTAAGTCATAGCCAGCTTTCTCTCATGATATTGATCATATATTAATCTGTAACTTCCTCGACTTCGAAGCAAGGTGGCCCCTTCCGCTTCTAATCACACTTATCGCTCTTTCCATTTGCTTTACTGTTTCTACGTTATTTCCCTTATCCCCTTGTCTCCTTAGCTTTTACAACTACTGATAACACTTCGACCATGGCAGCGCAGGTAGCTCGCCATGAGGTGACGCAACCTCCATGCATCATAAAGAAGGAGGAGCGTGACATATTAATGTCAGACATTTCATCCCCGCCAGTAAAGCTTGAACAGCGGGAAACCCTAGGTACAACTATGGCAGCAGGAGGCCAATCCAATAACTCCCATAGTTCGCAACAAAGGTCCACCGCCGACCAGGTCCGAGAGCGCCATGAGACACAAACCAGTGTGCAGAATGACCACGACAGATCTGTTTCCACACTTGGGAGCTTAACAAGTTTGGAGAAGAAAATCCGGGACTTCGCTGACTCAAGTTCCAAACAAAACACGCACTTTTCCAGTATTCTCGAGGACTGCACAGCGATACTTCGCTCCGTCCAGTCTGACAACTGTCGTCTCTCTGGCCCGAGTTCGCAAGCAGAATCTGAAACACAGATGCAGAAGCGGGATGAAGAGCTCGAGCGCATAAAGCAAAACCTCGCGCGTACAAATCAAGCGCTCATAGACGCAAAGGAAGAAAATGAAAGCACGAAGACACGTCTGAACAACAAAATCGATGCTCTCGAACAGGCGAAACTGAAAATCAAGCTTACAAGTCAGATTCTTGAGCAGACAAGTCAGGCTCTTGAGCAGAGCCGTCGGTCGGCCGACCTTGCAAGAGAAACACAGCTCGAATTCAGGGAGCCCGAGAAACATATGAAACAGGAGCTCGATAACGCAAAACAGAGCCGCGAACAAGCGAATCAGGCGCTCAGAAAGGAGAGACAGGAAAGGGAGCGTATGGGGCTTGAGCTCAGCAGCAAGAACGAAAGTATCAGACAACTGGGGAAAAGCCTGCAATGTATGACGAGAGACCACGCTAAAAAGGAGAGGCAATGCGAAAAGCTGAAGGAGCAAATGCAGAACTTGAAAAAGAAGATGCACGAGCAGAAAGCTGAGAAGCTAGATTGTCTTCCCATGCTACAAGGCACATTTGCAGCAAAGGATAATAGAATGCTGTCTATGTGGAGACACTTACAGGATACTATCAAAAATATGGCAACACTCTATCTAAACAACATCATCCCGCTCAGTCAGCTAAGCCCGGAAGACATTGCCATATTCGAAGAAGTGACGGCCGAGTATGAGACTGTGGGCACTACGAAGGGACAGGTGCATTACCTTTTCCAAGCCATTGTGTGGAAGTTCATCAGCGACAACATCCTCTCCCGACCCACCACGATTTGGGGAGGGGGGTATGCTCAAGATGTTCGAGATATTCTCGAGTCGTGTCGGTGTAAGTGCAGTTGATCTCTCCCTCTTCTTTCTCCTCACTACGTGATGGGCAACTAAGTTGGCTGACTCACTCTCTGCCACAGACAAGCCCGGCATCTCAGAAGAGGAGTACCACGGCTGGCGAGCGCATACCGGAGCTATCATGAACAAGAGGTAGGGGTTCCATACCAAAGAACTCCTACAGTGCACCATAGCCAAATTGATTCAGCGATTTTGCGCTAAGAAGGACCACAGCACCATCGTGCCGATTCTAGACGACATCATCGGACAAGCCGGCAAGATCGCCGACATCTTTAATCGGTCGCGGTGTGACTACAGCGTGAGCAGCTTTATGTCACACGTGCAGCATTTTCACAGTGAAACCATGGAGGAGGTGGGGAAGCCGGAACAAGAACTGCACAACGTACCACATGAAGAGACGGGGAGGAAGAGAAAGTACGGGAACGAGGGGATGGTCATCTCGCCCTTGTTGCGGCGGTTGGGAGGTTTTAATGGATTGGCGTATGATCATATCACGGTCGTTGCGAAGACGTCGTTTTATTGTTTCGAACCCGACCCTCGGGAACATGAGGAGGCGCCCTTTGTGAAGAGGCGTCGGGTCATTAGGACTTATGACGAATTCTAATTGAAAGGGTGATGGGTAAGCCAGCTTCGCCCAGCTACAATAACTGAACCCGATGGGTAAATCTCTAACGAGGACGGCAGAAACTTTGATCAAGGACAACGTTGTTCGGATTCCGGTCACTCCGTCCTATTCAGAAGAGATGGGAAGCCGAAGAAGACCATCAATTGTTGAGGCGGAAAGGAAATCGAGAGGAGTCGTATTACTGAAGCATGACCAACGGCTTTGCTGTTGCTCTTTTATAGCGGTATAGCTTTAGCGTAGCTTTACGTCAGGAACTAGAATAACGTGCAGGTCAAATAAGCCAACCTCAGCCATTGGCTTTCAATACCTGGGCAATCAGAGAATATTAGTATTATCGGCATGGCACTTTGGTACGAATTATTCTCGTTGCTAATTTCATAAAGTCTTTAAATTCGACATCTATTACAGCATTACTGGCTACCACCCCCGTGCCCATATATACCTAGGCACCGCCTGAAGGACCACCGGCCCAGCTAGGGTTAAGTCGGGTAATGACCTCGCGCTCCTTGTACAGGCCGTCGACGAGCCTGTTGAACCAGGTGGCCATGCGCAGGGCCGCCTTGGCAACCTGGATCTCGACGATGGGGTAGGCGCCTTCGGCGTAGCCGGTCGTGGCGACGTCGGTGCCGTTGAACACCTGCGAATACACGTAGTCGCAGGTCCACTCGTTGGTGTCGCGGGCCCAGACCAGGGCGCATCCCGTCGGCCTCCCCGGGTCCGTGCAGGAGATCCATTCCGCCGTGGGCGTGAAGAAGTTGTCCTTCTTGATCCGCGATACGATGTTCTTGAAGAAGGGCTGCAGCGTATCGTTCTTGAATTGCTGAACTCCTGCGAGCTGGTAGATGATGGCGCCGTCCCAGATCTTTATTGTACCTCATGTTAGCTTTGCCCTCGCGACGCGCCTGGATATAGTGTTGTTGTATTGACAAGTGATAGGAAGGGCACATGACATACCGCGTGGAGATTCGTCTTGGCACCGGCAAAGGTGACGGGGAAAAAGTTCCCGCCGGCAGCGATGCCGCTGACGTGGAGGGGCTGCGTGATGTCCATGGTGAAGTGCGTGACGAACTTGACGGCGTTGGCGCAGGTCTCGTCCTCGCCGTGCCGGATCTTGCCCGTCTTGGCCTTGGTGATGCAGCCCTTGAGGATCTGGGTCTGGTTCGTGAGGGCGCTAACGATGCTGCCCTTGAGGCTGTTGTCGCGGTTCGGGTAGACGTTGCAGTAGGCGGGCGGGTCATCGGCCGAGTCGATGTAGTGCCACGTCTCGGTGTACGCGCCCTCAGGCGTCTTGCGGTACCCGTCCGCCCAGGCGCCGACGCGGCCCAGGCTACCCTTATACTCGGGCTCGAGCAGCTGCGAGAGGATGATCCGAGTAAGCGGTGTCAGGAACTCCTCGGCTGCGTAGGCGATCTGTTGGTGTACTGTACAATATCGTGCGTTAGCTGCGAATTCCCCCACTTTAGGGAGGTAAAGGGTGCTTGAAGAGATGCTTTACCATCTGTGTTCCAAGCGAGGGCCGGGGCGGCAAAGATGCCGGCAACGGCAGCGAGCTGGGAGACGCGCATTGCGAATTGAATTCTATGGTACCGCGACTTAAATTGACAAAGCAACGACAATACCAAAGGTACAACCTCGACCTATCTAGCACGACACAAAAGAGGAGAGAGGGAGCACGCGACGAGCGATGAAGATCGGTAGACTACACAGCGCACATCTTATACCTTGCCCTATACCTTGCCCTCTAGACCCTTCAGCCCGGCACGGTGCAGCCGAAAACGAGGAGAAAGAAGCGGGCTATCATTCTGCGCGAAAAGTTGAATTGGCCATGCATACATGCTGTACTATGTATCTAGCGCACGATTCCGTTCGCTGGGAATTGGCGAATGAAGAGGAGCGAAAGCGAACTTCGATCGCCGTTGGACGGTGAGCGCCGTTCCTGAACAAGAAAGCCAGCCCGCGACGGGCGATTGTGAGATTAGCTGGTGTTCTGACCTACCTATCTCAGTTTAGTCTGTTAACAAACGATCCTAGGAACTGCTGTGACTCGCGAGCCCCAGTTCCGATAGCTTGGGTCCGCCAACGCCGATAGGCCAATCAAATTTGCGGTGAGCTTCTTCACCACGTGCTGAACAGCTGCTACTCTGTTTAGAGTAGTAGATACAATCATTGCCAGTGCTCGAGGATGGAGAGAGTGTGAGGACAGATTGAGATATCAATCGGTTTAGAAATTGAGCTGATAGCTGATTTGTATGCCATGAGCACCTCGTGGGCATCTTCGGGAGACATAGGAAATCGGTGCCAGCAACTTGTAGTTGTCTCAAGCCCGTATCTTCGAGCCCCAGCTTCCACTACAACCACCAAGCACACGTAGTTGAAAGACTGGTAATAGTTTTTAGCGTCCAGCAAGTATGAGACGTGGCAAGCACTTATTGTGAAGCCACCTCGAACGTCAACCGGGCAATGTATATGACGTACGGCCACCCCCTTCTAGGACGTCACGACCGTTTTTCGTACGTTTGACCCGTGCCGCCGTCCACCTCGCGCCATCCGATCGTGGGAGGCAGTGGAAACCCATAAGTACAGCCTAGGCAACATCTACTGAACATCTGAAGAACTTGCTGCTAAGGACGAAACAAGCTCGGGGGAAGCAGTAGTCAAGCTTTTATTCGCTCAGTCTGAACAACCGGTATACACGGGATACAGGAGTGGGAAAGCCCGGTAGCGCCTCGGTAAACATCAATTGATGAGCACCCGCCCAATCGATGAGAGAGCAAAGAGTGCTCACATGCGAAACTCCTGGTTCTAGCTCGCACGGGTACTTATTTCAGACATACGACAACACCTCAGCCCCTGTAATGTGAATCACGGTCAAAGCCAGATGACTTAATATCAAGTGTTACCCAGGAGCGGATGCCCATCTCGTGAGGCAGTAGAGTGTCGCCCAGAAGGCGGGGAGCTGTACAGCACGCGTTGCATGTCCTCTGCGTGATGATGTGGGCCCCGGAAATAGCAGTCCTATACCGCCCCGGTTTGGGGGAAACGATGTTCTACTATCGGGAGACGACTCTAAACCTAATGCGTCAGAAGTCCCCACATTTTCTCTGTCTCTAACCTATTTTGTATAGGAAATATAGCAACCTTTAGAAT
>Ga0247782_1000167_pt1 | contig 83550 bp, 62 predicted proteins | sample UWRJL019104C5_FD_179928 | JGI IMG/M metagenome (GOLD analysis project Ga0247782, IMG submission 179928) | Plant litter microbial communities from Arlington Agricultural Research Station in Wisconsin, United States - UWRJ-L019-104C-5 | ecosystem: Environmental > Terrestrial > Plant litter >... | reverse complement strand
AAAAAAAAAAGACTTCTTACTGTAAAGAGAGAGAGAGAGAGAGAGAGAGAGAGAGTGTGTGTGTGTGTGTGTGTGCAATGACTTCAAGTAGGCTGTCAGATGGGTTAGTAGCAAAGCAAGTTCGATGCACAGTACTAGTAGTTTTAGTAGGCTATATCCATTCTGTATGTAAGATCCACTTCTTAGTGTGTAGGCCTCAACAGCTAAAATTGGCCGAAGGCCTTCCAGTAATAGGTAAGGTTCTCTCTTCTGATTTGGCAGGTACAGGTACAGTTGTAGCCTGTAGGTAAGGACTTACCTAGTCCTACCACTCAGTGCTCCCCAGGGCAGGCAAGAAGACCCAATTCTTCTTGCTCGTCCGTCTATTCAACCTAGGCAGGCCAGATGGCTACGCTCAATGATATTCTGTGTGCTCTTCACGTGTAGTATGGTATCGACAGGAAATGATAATCGCTTTTTGTCTCCTTCCAGTCAACGTAACTAATAAATACAACTTGCTTCCTCATTTTCTTTAAAGCACAGGAAACTAACCTTTTCCAAACTCTTCGAGTTTTAAACGCAACTCCCTTCCCACCCCTCACCAATTTGTCTGTCTGTCACACCCCACTTCGTTTTCAGAAACTCTACCAACTAGGGAAACGGAATGGAGTCAATTGATCCGGCCACCGGGCGACCGTTGCCGGCCGACGCCATCCAACGGATCTTGTTCATTGTCGGAGCAGTGCATGTTTACAATATCCCGCCCATGACGCCAGGCAAGGGTCATGTTGCTGCCTCGGTGAGTGCTCAAGGCCGACCCCAGTTGCTTTGTTTGGCGTATATTTGAAAATACCTCTATATATTTTCTCTGCCAGAAAGGGGATGATGACATACTGTGTAAGAGAGTGTCCATCGTTGACTCGCATGTAACTATAGTGGACTGCCGATGGGAACAAGCGACAGATTTTCACCGCGCGACTTCGCATCCTCGAGACAGCTGTCACACAGCCATCTGGCGAGGAGGACGTAAAGGCGGACATCGTACTAGAAGACCCTCGCACCGGTCAACTATTCGCTGCGGCACCCTACACAGCGGCGGCTGCAGTGGAGCCAGCGTCTGACAGCTCGAGATTCTTCGCCCTGCGCGTCCAGGACGAGGCAGGCAGAAAAGCGACGCTGGGTATAGGCTTCGAGGAGAGGAGCGACGCATTCGACTTCGGCGTGTCTCTCCAGGAGGCCCAAAAGACGCTAGGATGGGCGCAGAACGGGCCCCCGGGCAAGAAATCCTCGGCGGAAAGGGAAGACAGCGCCATGAAACGGGACCTTAGCCTCAAGGAGGGAGAGACCATCACAGTCAACCTGCCAGCAAGATTCGGCAGGCGTAAAACCCAGACAGAAGGCGAACCATCCGGGTCGAGTCTCTCGTCCTTTTCGCTACCTCCGCCGCCGTCTGCCACGACGTCTAAAGCTGGGGGCATTCTTCCACCACCCCCAGGGCCCTCGACAAGCTCGAGAGCTAAGCGGCTATCCGCCGCGGATCTAGGTTTCGATGATGGGAAATTTGGCGAGTTTGCCTAACTCTAGCACGGGAAATGGTTTATGGGGGAATGGTGATATGTCAAACTCTATGGCAGAATTACAAATCCTCACGCTGGCTTACGACGATGAATACAGCCACTCACATATGCACTCACTTCGCCATTCAGTGCACTCCCCTCAGTCCACTCGTTGTGTACCAAAGGAACACTCCACCGTCTGCCCCGAGGGTTTCTATCCGAAAAATAGTCAGAGCCTATTGACCAAGCCCTCCAGGGAAAAGAGCGCTCTCTTGTGAATCGGAAACCCGGCTCGAGCTCTGCGTCTAGCCTATGATTCTGTCCGTCTCCCCTATCCAAATTTGTGGATGTGTTCATAGAGCCCAGTCCTAATAGCCGGACCTGCTCACCCTGCATGTCAGCTCGATATTGCGCAGGTTGGCGCAGCTCGCCATTCCAATTTATGTATTCCGCTAGCCCCCCGTATACCAGTCCACATTCTTCCCCTTCTTCCATCCCCGGCCAGATAGGGTGGCCCGAATGTAATGGTAACGGTGCCGGATGCACTCCCATAACGTATGCACCCGTGCCGGTTTCGTAGCCCTGCGCATACGAGTGCATATTAGTACTCATTTCCAAGCCCATCCCCAAGGTCGTATTTGGTGATGGCCCCAGCCACGCATTCCGATCAGGCGGTAGACATTCCAGAGCGTAATTTAGTCCGTCTTCTTGGCGTTGAGACGCAGGATGCTGTAATTGTAACCAGTTCACCCGGTTTTGCTCTCGGTCTCGCTCAACTTGGCTCCATCGCTCCTGACACTGTATCTCGACATTCACCTCGCCCAGACGCGTGTGAAGAGCGCGTTCTGCGTCAACGACAGCATTAATCTGCCCTCGGACCCAAACGCGCCGTCGACGGGCTTGGCGCAGCAACTCTGCCCTGGTTTTTTCGTCCTCTCGGCCTGTATCGTCAACTGGGATGCCGTCTACTTTGACTGTCACCTTCACATTGTGCTGTTGTTGGTCTTGGTAACGGCCGAGGCGATGTTGATGTGCACCGCCCTGAGACGCAAAGTGAAAGCGAAGGTACCAGCTAATCTGTTCGTCCAGAGCAGATAACTGCCGGAACAAGCCCAACACCCGCTGGTCGTGAGATTGCAGTGCGTAGAACAGATATCCGCGCTCGGCATGTAACTCGTCCAAAGGTCGTGGGTGGATGGCTAGCTCGAGGGCTCGGCGTGCTTGACGCGTGTCCCTACCCATCTCGCGCCGGCTTTGACCTCGCTTGTTCCTTGGTCTGCCTCGGAAGTTGTTATCTTGTTTAGCTCCCCTACGATAGTTGCGGTAGTTATGGGGGTTACAGGGTCGTGAATGGCGTCCAGGCCGCTCGTCCCCACGGGGTCCCGAGGGCTGAGGTTGAGTCTCGTCATGTGCCTGTGTCTGTGTCCGTTCTACCTGAACTTGCGAGAAAGACACATCCTCTTCAAGAGAACACATGTTAGGTCCGTTGCTCGGCAGAGATATGGCTAGTTTACTATGGGAAGTCATATATATTAAATTTTTGGGACGGTGTAGTGTTGTGGTCTGGCTATCGGTATGGAGTGCTTCATTCGCCTATCCTTGATATGAAGTGAAGACTTTATAACTTACTAGTCCCTGCACTGGCCTGTCTGCCTACATACCTGTCTATCTATGTATCTACGCACCGGTACCTCTACTTATCTGCCCATCTGTCTGCCTGTCTTTACCTCTTTGTTTTATTCGCTCGTCTGTTTAGTTTGACCGTATGTGTGCATATGTAGGTGCTTAATCTAAGCGCCTGTCTTAGTAATGCATCAAAGAGAAGAACAGAGAGGAAAGCAGAAGAGGGGAATTATTTTCCTAGTGCCTTGTTTGCTTGCCTTGTCCCGTCTTTCCGACTTAGGTTGACAAGTATTTAATTTTTCTGAAAGATATCCCATGGTCCTCTGCCCGTGGAGTAAATTATTAAAGCGATATGCGTCAACCCGCCATGGCGGGATAAATAGATGGACAGGTAAATAAGAATAATAAGCCTGGCTAGATACCTATAACTTATAAGTTTATAAAGTGAGCGAGCGAGCGTGTTCGTTCGGAGTAATTCTCCCTTCTATTTAAACGTCATTAAACATACAAAATGAAAAGGAGAAGGAAACGGTAAAAAACATAAAGCCGATGAATAAAGCCGAAGTCTTGCTTTACAGTCGGTTTATTTGGTCTGTCATGTTCGGAATATCTCATCTATCTAACCTAGGTATATACTTAAGTAACTAGTAAGTAATGCCTATTTGCGAGAAGGGAAATATTTGTTGCTCCTCGGCGCAAAAACCCGTGTGTGTGCTTCGGAATACAACTCTCCATCCTTCCCCAAACCGCCCTTGGCACGCCGGCCGTGTTTGCGGTTTTTCCATCAAACAAACGGCACCGGGATAAAAAGCATAGGATTCAAGGAATAATTTATCCCAAGGAGAAATAAAAAGGGAGTTTGGTCATTTCGGATGGTGAAAGCTTGGGGGGCGCGAGTCGGGATACGGAATCCCGTTGTCTATGAGATAATTATAATAAATAGATTGCCATGTCACAAAACAAGGCTGTCTCTTGTGAGGGCAACCGTACGAGTGACCGGATGAATGAATGAAGAGGGCCATCCCTGATTCTCTGCTTGACTGTATAAGCGACACCGAAAGTTCACTCAATAATGATGGGTTGGCTGCAGCCGCTCACGACAATAGCCTCTTTCCTGGCCCTGCTCCCCCGACAGGCGTCGGGCCTGCTGGCGTTCCCGGGAGCAGAAGGCTTCGGTCAGAACGCTGTCGGTGGTCGGACCGGCAGCGTCTACCACGTCACCACACTAGCGTAGGCCAACCGGGAAAGTCAGAAGAAAATAAGTAGTGATTAAAAGCTGACAAGCAAAACAGGGACCAAGGCACAGGTTCATTTCGCGACGCCGTATCACAATCCAACCGCATCGTGGTCTTCGACGTCGGCGGCACGATCAATATAACCGATCGCGTCGTCGTGTCCAAAAACATCTACATCGCGGGGCAGACAGCGCCTGGCGACGGGATCACCGTGTACGGGAACGGACTGTCCTGGTCGAACGCGAACAACGCCATCGTGCGATACATACGATTCCGGATGGGCAAGTCTGGCGACTCGGGCAAAGACGGCATCACCATCGCTGAGGGTTCGAACATGATTTTCGATCACGTATCTGTGACCTGGGGAAGGGACGAGACGTTCTCGATAAATGGCGACGTGAGCAATGTGACGATCCAGGATTCCATCATCGGTCAGGGCTTGGACACGCATTCGTGCGGTGGACTCATGCAGACGGATGGTGGGATCAGCCTTTTTAGGAATTTGTATATCGATAATAAGACGCGGAATCCCAAGGTCAAGGGTGTCAACGATTTTCAGAATAATGTAAGCTTTGCTGCACTCTGAAAGCACGGGAAGAAACAGAGCCGCCCGTGTTTTGCTAACATCGATAAATAAAAGGTCGTCTACAACTGGGGCGGCGGCGGTGGCTACATCGCAGGCGACAGCGACGGGCAGAGCTACGCGAATATTATCAATAATTACTTCATCTCTGGGCCCAGCACGAGCGTGACGGCGTTTACGCGAGGTAACGCTAACTTCCACGGCTGTATGTTCACGTTTCCTTACCTTATCTACCCATACCTTTGCCTTTCGGTTTCGTTTGCACAGTGCTCGTCCACCTTCCCATCTTCCCATCTTCCCGAATACATACATACCTGCCTAACTGGTCATTTACATTCCGCAGACGTATCAAACAACTACTACGACTCGGACAGAAACGGGGTCCTAGACGGCTCAGCGCTCTGCGTAAAAACAACATGCTACAGTGACATGGACATCGTCTCCTCCCCTTTTGCCTACCCAGCCCCTAAACGACTTCTCACGCCCCAAGAAGCCGTCCCGCACGTCCTCTCGCGCGTGGGGACATCCTATCCCGCCAGAGACAGCGTCGACAACCGCCTAGTAGCAGAAGTGCAGAGCTACGGCAAGTCAGGGCAATTGATGAGCGACGAGAAGGCTAGTCCCATGTACGGACCGGGTTATATAAGAGGAGGAGAGAAGAAAGTGGATAGTGATGGTGATGGTATCCCCGATGATTGGGAGAAGGCGAATGGCTTGAACCCGAACGATGCTAGTGATGCGATGAAGATTTCGAGCAGTGGGTATGTGAATTTGGAGGTCTATGTCAATTCACTTGTGCCTAGTTCTTATTAGATACAGGGTACATAGGTTGTATCAGTTGACAATCGTTGTGCCTAGTATCAATATCGAGATTCCGAGATGTGGTTTCATGTATATCCAAGGTGCTAAGATCTAGCACCTGCATTGGGCCGTTACGAGGGGCAGATGTTGCTTATATACCTATATATAACATGCAGTAGCAGATGTAGATGCAGAAGCCGACATGGAGGGTCCCAGAATGAGCTGTATTGATTTCAAGGTTTGTGCGAACATCGAACATCGAACATACAGACACATCTACATATCTAGACACACATCGACCGTCGCGTTAGCTAGAGCGGCACGATGAAAGCTAGAAAACCACCCGATATTGCTAAAATTCAAAGTTGGGCCGCATCAATAGGCCGCATACGCAGGGCAAAGAGACGAACGAAGTTTCGGGAATGCGAGGGAGAAGACAGCCAGTCAAGAGGTTGGATGGATTGGAAAGACAAAAGCGTGGGGTTTGGCTGTGGGGTCAGTCGGTCTGGTTGGGTTCATCACCGAAACAGAATAGAAAGCAGAATTCATCTCGAACCGTCAACCTCATCCCTCATGAATGGACAAGAGGCAACTGAGCGGTTTTGGATTCCATGGCCTACCCCTCTCTTCTACCTTTTCGGGTTTCTATTCGTGCCGAGGATGCCATCACCACTATAGAGCCATAGCTGCATGTCCTTACGGTTCTTTTTATTTTATTTTTATTTACGGGGCAATACGCTCAGCCTCTGAGCATAGTACAGAGGGAGAAGATGCGGTGTAATCTACGGGCCAGCGTCTTTGGGGACCCTTTTCCTCACCTGCACGCAAGCCGTATTTAAAGCCTCAACGAGAAGCATCATCGACACTATTGGTTCCCATATTTTGGTATGGATTCAGTGTTGGGACAAAGAGGATCTACCTATTTGACTACACGCGAGGAAAAAGACGAACGATAGATTCTGAAAAATGGATAAGAATGGGCTGGAAGTGCGCGACAGAGTTCAACCACTACGTCAGTCTTCCTCGTCGCCACCACCATTGGCGGCTGCCGCAGCAACAGCAGCAGCAGCAGCAGTATTTTCGTCGCTCGCAGGGACGTCAACGCCGACCTTGGCCTTGAAGCTGGGCTCCTCGGCCTCTTCTTCGGCGTCTTCGTCATCAAAGCCGGCTTCAGCATCCTCCTCGTCAAATTCCTCTTCTGGCTCATCTTCCTCTGCTTCATCCTCCCGCTCCAGGACTTCTTCCTCTTCTTCCACTTCACCTTGGTTGAGGGGGACGGCTTCGTTCGAAACATTGGCTGTCTTCTGCCTCTTTTTGGGATGAGCGTCGGCTAGAAGATGGGAACGTTAGTAAACTTCGTTTCACAGGCTCGTAGCAGTCGAGGCTTCGTCAGGGTGTGTCGTCATTTACTGAAGGAACCCATTGACTGGGGTTTCACAAACTTACGCTTTACGCCATTCTTTTTCTCTGGCTCTCTTTCCTCGTTGTACTCGTCTTCTTCCTCGTCGACGTCATCTTCCTCGTCTTCCTCGTCCTCCTCATCCTCCTCGTTTTCAGAAAAGCTAATAAGCACATCGTTAACAAACGGCGTCTTGGCACGTCTTGGGAAAAGTGATTCCGCAAGATCCGCAACTGCCCGAGGCGACACAGCCTCGATAGCAACTTGATCAAGCGCCATGATCCCATTCCGAAGCATCAATTGCAATCAGAATGATGGCTAGGTTGGGGTTTTACACTAGCTGCATGCCAGCAAGGCTCCCGATTAGGGGCTAGGGAGGGACAGATATCACACTTACTAGTCTTCTTCTTCCTCGCTTTCGTCGCTAGGGAGCGCAACGAGCTCCTCCTCTTCCTCCTCCTGCTTTCTCTTGCGTGTGCTCATTTTCAAGGGAGGCTTCAAGACTGAGCGTGAAGGGGCGCGTCTAGTTGATATAAGGCTAAGATGCCCGGTGTAACAAGAATTGTATGGGTGGATGAGGGCAATTGGGACGTATAGTAGGGAAGGGAAGAAGAAAGAGAAGGAGAAGGGAGAAAGACAGAGTGAAGAGAGACGGGAAAGCTAGGGGAGGTAGGGGGAACGCTGTCGCGTCCGAGGAAGGCTGCTGGGTGAGAGGAGAGGGTGTGGCGGGATGGGGGATGGAGGGGTGTACGGATAGACACGGATAGGTAGGTAGGCAGGCTTAGTCTCTGTCTAGGTAGTATAAGTAGGCCAAGCTGGGGGCTGGGGGTTTGGATTCGCAGCACGTCAAGAGAGAGGAAGGAGAGAATAAAAGGGGAGGGGGGGGGGACGAAAGCATCTGGGCGGGTGGGTGTGAGGGATCAAGCTCTGAGGACCAGCGTCCAGCTTTGCTTTTTTGGTTTTGGCCGTTTGACTTTGCCCGTCCGTATACTTGCTTACCAGTTACCTAACTTGGACCTACAGAACCTACAGAACCTACAGAACCTACAGACCTACGGATCTACCGCATAGCATACCTACATACTCAGGTGTGTAAGTATGGTTTACGTTCATCCGGCTAACCCCCGTTGGCAAAAAGGGAGAGAAGGCTGGAGAAGCCCCGGGGTGGAGGTTAACAGGGGAAGATGGGGAAGGACGAGGAAAAGCTGAGGACAGGAAAGAAGGGGAGAGGGGACGAAGAGAGGTGGGAGGGTTGTCGGGGTGGGAGTGGGAACGTAGTGTGGACGCGGTGCGTAATGACAGCAGTGTGTTGCTTAGGTAAGTCAGTTCGGGGTACCTTGGGCAAGTATCGTTTCTAGTAAGAGCTGCGACCAAAACGACGGCAGGAGGGTGCCGTAGCCAGGCGTCATTGTGACCGGCAAACCTGTGAGTTCGAACTATCGCATTGGCAACGGGCCAGAAAGCACGAGATACTTATTACCTACATAACTCTTGTATCTGGTAAATGCAGACAGCCATGTCGCACTGCTGTACCTTATTCACCGTACGTGGTCGATAAGTTACTCTAGACGCTGCAGGTAACGACGCGGTACCTTGGTTTTACCTTGAGAGGAGGCACTCATATCTGGATCACCTCTGTCCCTGGCCTTGGAGTAGGTAGGTAAGGCACTCAGTTATAAGCATAGGTATAGCTGCAGTAGAGGTATGCAGAAAGCTCCGATGCATTTGAAGCTCCAGCTGGCTTGGCTGACCTGACATGCCTGGCCAGGAGGTAGGAGGTCAGAAAGCAACACAGGCCGCTAGCTAGTAACCTCTTGAGGGGGAGCAGAGGGGAGCTCCAACAGTCCCAGTCTAATAAAAGAGAAAGATGGGGGCTCGGCCAAGCCAGGATAGAGGAGCTGCAAGGTGCCAGTAGGGGGAGCTAATGATTCTCGTCAGCTATTGGTTGAAATAAGTAAGTCAGTGTAGGTCTCTCTAGCATACGAAGTACCTGTGAGGGAGCTCGGGCCTCTGGCGCAATGGATAAAAGTGACGCACGTGGAGGGAACCTTGGGGGATCGACCCTTGTCTGACGGAAAGTAAATCAAATACGGTAGTACTTGTGCTCTTCTTCTGCCTGTCTAGACTGTCCAGGGTAGCACCGTACCGGCCAGTAAACTTTACTGTTATTTCTGTCCGAAACGGCCCGGTGCCATCCTATAAGTTCTCATACAGGTTAGGGCCCTTCGATGAAAAGAAACGGAACGAGATCACCTACTGTCACATTTCTCTTGCGATCGAGCGCCTACCTACCTGGCGGTTGGCCTCCCTCTCGAGATACTCGACTGGAGAAGCCCCTGTGTATGACTACCGCCAGCCGTGCAGAGGGAACGATGGCGGAATATGACAAAGAGAAACTGGAAACAGAAAAGGGAAGGCATTTCTTGACAAAAAGTATTTATGCAGGTCATCGCGACTGCGAAGATTTTTTGCACAGCCGCTATTCGAATCAACTACGTACTGAATAGAATAAGCAATCCACAAGAACCTAAGCCATATATGATCGAGGGCATAGTCGAACAGATAATCGATTAGAAAACCAAACTCGCAAATGAGGGAGATGAATTTGTCTCACTTGGTAGCCTGCAATGGCTTGGTGCCGGAGGAGCTGAAAACTGACTCGCCGGGCACTGCCAAGCGAGGTGGATGAGCAAGCTGAAGGCCCTTTGTGGATTGATGCCATCGTAGCCTGCCTAGTTAATTGGGCCGTCCAAACTGACAGCAATGGTCGCTTTCGCTTCGCAAATGTCGAAAGCTTGCTTCTGGATAATGGATCATCGATAGCTCTATTGCTCTCTATCAAGGAAAGCGCTTGCCAATGGCCCTGGTGCTTTCGTAGTTGCATCGCGGTTGATAGTATCAACCTGACCGTTACCTGTCGGTATGGTTCTGTTTTTGTTGCAGGGTACAGCAGCACTGGTGTAGATCGACAGCTTATAGCAGTACCTGACAGGAAGTTTGCAACCAATGTATTGTCAAGGCAGATCCGTCTTTCGAATTTTAAGATTTTAAAATGAGCGAGATGTCCTACTCGGATCACAGGGATAGAATCCAGCAGCTGTTATGTTGATTGAACCGGGGCGAGGATGACAACAGGAAAGCCCGAGGTCATGGTCAACATCATTAGATGAAGTCTCGGATCGTAGGAAATTGGCATGACGACATTTTGGTAAGGTAAAAATTCTACTCGGACAGGGCCGGAATGGTATCTTCTTCCCGGGACTCCGGAACTTGTTGGTAAGAGTGCACATCTGTTACTTTGTATGCCGGCAAGCGTTTTTACTAGCACTACTATGCATGGTCCTGAGGAAACACCAGCGATACGGTCTGTATGCTGAATGTGCCTCAAGTAGAGGTTGGATTGATGTGTATTTACCATCTTGCAGTTGACAGGGCCGATTCGGTGCGCGAACAGAAACTCGAGAGGCTTATCCAGTGTAACATGGACATACCGCGAATACAGTCTGCCGAAACAAATAGTAAAAGGATGGATTGATTATCAATATCTAATGTAATAAGACATCTTGGTAAGGTAATGCTGTATTCGCGGGAAGAACTGAAACAATGACATCAAGTGTCATCCAGAAAGTATGGAGTACGACAGACAGCATTCTAACTAGTATGTAAGGGAGGAACGGCTTTGTCTCACCTGTCTCAGCTAGAGCAACCGACTCTGCCTACTACCTACTAACGCCGCTATGCCAGACAGCTTGAGAAAAAAAGAAAAAGAAAATAGAGAGAAAGCCTAGGTTAGGCAGTTTGCTGACGAAGAGTTATTGAAAATCTCACCGGATCGAGTATTATACGACGGGTAATGCGACTCCTTCGTCCGAAAATCTAACTTGTAGTCGAATTGCACTGGGCCTTTCTGACGGGGGATGGGTGAACGGCCTGCTCTGGTGTTTTGGTCTTCTCTTCTATTTCTTTTCCTCTTCGGTGCGGCACAGGGGCCGGCTACCAATCAAGGCAGCATGAAGTGACTGGGGAGCGGACATCACGCCAAGCCGCGGAACACAATCCCTGTCCACATCCACCTCGCTGGAACTGGGCTCTTAACCTGGGTGAAGATTAGCTTGCCGACTAGACACTGTACAGCCGTACGGTGCATAATACATACTATGTAGTATCCCATGCTGCTCCCTGTTGTAGGTACAAAGTCATAAGCTAAGGACTGATGATAATGATGATGAGGAAGAGTGGAACTTGAAACGTTGTGATCGTACATATGCCTTAGGTATGATAATTTTTTTTATTTATATGAAAACGTTTTGTTTTCTGTTTATAGACGCAGTCGATTTGTCCAACTTGCCTTTGTAGTAAGTAGGCTCTCTTCGACCGTTTGTTTAGTTTGTTTGCTGGTAATACCTAGCCGTATCCCGTCTCCTCTTGATGCATAGCGATCTGGTCCGAACTCGCCAATATTAATGACCGTTAATTATGATATCCAGGTTTATGCTATTATTGGTTGTCTTGTTTATTTGTCTCTTGTTACACGGAGTGTGGAGGACTCCCGCGAAACCGGACATACATAGTATTGTTCGAATCGACGTCAATGGTAGGTATGTAGGTAGTATCTGGCATAGCTAACTCTCGAGTCTTGCCCATCCAATGTCAAGACAACACATCAACGTCAACATAATAGATGGGTTTATGTGACATACCTATAGTACCCCTGTGCCATAGTATCGGTTTGTCTCGATGTAGGGAACATAACCTCATATTCTGACAAACCTGCAATTGCCAGATAGACATTTCGCTTTAACTATCGCGTCTCTGCACCGCTACTGCATTTGGTATGAATCTGAATGTTATGGTGACTAAACTAACCTTTGGCCATGTTTCTGATTCTCTCATCTGAAACGGGCAAACTGTAAGCGCGTATGAAATCCTATCATGAAGCATCTGTCTGGCACCTATTAGGTACAGCAATACGCTCATACGAACCCATCATAGAACGTTAAGCTAAGTGCTCTTGACGAGGCAAAACGCCGCGTTCATATGGTTTCCCTCACTACCTACCGTCAGGTATCTAGAGGCACTCTTTAATATTACGCATGCCCGTCAATCTAGGTGTCAGGCGGCCCAAACTGCATTTACAGTGTCACTGAATACAAACGGGCCGTGCTTTCCCACAGTAACTAGTTACTAGGTAAGGTACGGTGGGGCCTCAAAAACATCCAAACTTCATTACCGACACTACCTTGCTACGCACAGTGTACAGTGCACGGACTTTCTGGGGGGATCCCTAGTCGAATTGATTGAACTGCTGTCATTTGACTCGGGTAGCCCTTTTCCCTTGTATTGCAAAGATTAGTTTTCAAATTTTATTCTTTCTTGTTGTTGTTTCAACCTTATTATGTCGTCGTTTTGCATTCCTTGCCTTGCGATACAAGACAATCCCATAGCTTTGGAACCGGACTCGGACATCGGTGGCTTCCACTAGACTCCCACTCCTCGTCGCTCTCTTTCTCGGTCGAAGCCACCGACCTGCCCAGTCCTGTAGAGGCTCCAATTGGTCTTGCCCAGGTGGTATTGTACTCACTAGTTGGTGTGGCTATTCGTGGCCTTGCTCGACTCCCATTCATTCGTTTGTCGCCTGTCGACCGGACCTCGATTAATCTGATACGACTTCTGATCCGTGATCCGGTCCAATCTAGGCAGACCTACATAAGCTACAGTACCTACAGCTGCCCACGTACAAGCCGCAGTACTATGTACCCCGTACACTGGTCTCCTGCCAACACTGACATCCACGCCCTACGCTTTAATACCCCGTGACCTCACCTGTTACCTCCTGTCATTCGCTCCTTGTCTCAAGCCACTCTGCTGTGAGAGCTGTAAGACTTGACACGCCTTACTCTGCACCTGTCTTTCTTTTTCCTATACACACTCTTTCACCTTGTCTTCAACTCCAATCTGGGGGAATCGTGGAGTCAGTCACGCGATTTGGTCGAGGCCACTACGAGTACTATGGACGGGCCCTGACCGTGCCACGATAACACCAACCCACATCTACATTTGCTTCACCATCTAGCATTCGTATGCGGAGGAATTTCGACGCGCGCCTGACCTAAGGAGCTAAAATTATACACACCGTACATACCCATATGTCCGAGAATCTACGGCGGAATTGTTATCGACGTCGAGTTGAACTGTCAACCAGCGTATGGGAACGAGAAAGTCACATTTCTGCTGCTACACCAGTTGCATACTACCAGACCCAAGTCCGGCCCACCCTAACGCCCGAACTTGCCTCCCGCCCAAACATCACCGCCATTCCTTTGGGGTTCCGCCCGACCTCAGCACTGCCTTCTCGTTTACGTCGAAGTTCCAACGCTGTCAGCATGCGGGGTGTTGTTTCGACTATCAGCAACTTGTAGAAGAGTGCTCCCAACCGAGATATAGGCACAAAGGAATCGGTGCCTCTTTGAGGCGCTAATCCAGAAACACCATGGCTGCGGTCCAGCCTTCAGACGACGAATCTGCCAATCTCTCAGGCCCCCATCCCTACGGTGACTATGCTGAGACGTATACGGCAGATCACGGTTCAGCTGCAGCCTTGGCCTCTGGCGGTGGGCCTGTTCGCTTCCCTCGACGGGAGCATAGCCTAAAGTTCAGAGAAGCAGGATACTCTGCAATAGATAACTCAAATCCGAAACACGCCTACGGTCCTACGCCTACACTCCCATCCCCTCCATCATCTTACTATTCGTCCACTCAGGCGGCTCATAGATATCACCATACGGGCGAAAGCACATATGAGCAACGATACTACCCATCTCCAATCTCCACAACCACCTCAACATACGCCACCAGCAATTCGAGCCGAGACCCTCGTCCTCGTCCGGTTCGCCTTATAAACAGTCCCGCCTCTTCTCAGCAGATACCTTCGCCGCCTATATCCCCGCGATGGGATTCTCTCCCTAGGAATCAGACAGCCTTCCACAACCAGTCTATGAACTCTACTCCCAGCTCTCCGGTAGCCTCATCTGTCTCCAATGACCTGTCTTACTCGGCTCGTGAACAGCACCGCAGTATTGACTCAGTAACCTCGGAGACCAGAGACGAATTCTCGGCCCTACCTACAGTAAGGGCAAATGCTGAGAGCGGCGTGTCCGTGGAGAACTTCTCCCGACCCCGCGGTCCCAGCATTAGGCAAGTGTCGCAAGAAACCCCTCGAATCCGATCTCCGCTACAGCCCCAATACGATAGCGGTCAACACGACGGGCTCAGCACGTCTGCGAACCCCTGGCCTCGGTCGCGGGGCCCTTCTACTTCATCCAACAAGTCGGCTTCTACATTTGCGTCCCTTGCTATCAGGCACGAGCCCCATAACCGCGATAGCTCACGTGGTAGACCCCGGCAGCATCACCCCCCGCCTGTTCGCCTACCTCTTTCCTACAATCGAGCTGAAAGCAGCGGCCCTACCTTTGCTCGTGATCCTATCCCACGCATGGCCTCATTGCCAAACGATGAGCTGAGATCTAGTTATCGGTCCCAGCTTTCAGCCTCTACGGCGCAGGGAACTTTGTTGACGGAGAGGAGTAGTGTGTTGACGAAGAGCAGTTCTATAACATCAGTTTATGGGAACGTTGATGATAGCCTTAGTGTGGATGACGTACTAGGGCTCTATGATAAGGGTTTCGACGACGATTCGAGCCCAGAAGATAACGACTACAACGACTCACCACCACCCACTGCCGTATCGGACGAATCGAGCAAGGGGGATAGCACTTCATTGGATACGATGTCTGAAGCCGCTGCGGTTGTCCCTCAGCCTCCCAGACCGCCTTTTGTGAATGATGGGCCAATCGTGCGCGACTCGGCTGCCATCTTTCGCATTTCAAATCATGAGCGCACTCCGTCCGAAAATGCGACGATGAACCAGGAACCGCATGGCGATCCCCCCCAAAGCGCACAATGTCAAGATTTTGAACCATCACCTCCAATTCGGCATGATACTAACTTGACGCTCACGGGCGATGAGAAGCGTGATCGCTATGGCTTCAAAAAGAGCAACCAATACGTTACGTGCGAGGAATACGATCGATGGGACAGTGGTTATTCCGAGTACCTTGCTCGGCGACGAAGGAAATGGAATATCTTTCTGAAGGAGAATGGGCTCATGACCGATGCGCCCAACCGATTCCCGCCACGTTCGGCCAAGGCAAAGCGATTCGTTCGAAAAGGCATACCACCAGAATGGAGAGGCGCCGCATGGTTCTACTATGCTGGCGGACCTGCTATCGTGGCGAAGCACGCTGGCTTATACAATGATCTTCTCACCCGGACGGTGAAAGACGTGGATGCTGAGGCTATTGAACGGGACTTGCACCGTACTTTCCCCGATAACATCAGGTTTCGGTCTACGACAGCCGCCGGTGTTCCGGTACAGGACGAAGTTTCGACGCAGACTAGCCAGCAGACGGCGACCACGAATCCCGCCGACCGCGCCGCCGCTGCTGGCGAGACGGCCATGATCTCTTCTCTACGGCGCGTGCTTTACGCCTTCTCTATATATAATCCACGTATTGGTTATTGCCAATCTCTCAACTTCCTTGCAGGCCTCTTGCTCCTCTTTGTCGAATCCGAGGAGCAAGCGTTCTGGCTGCTTAACATCATCACCAGAGTCTACCTCCCCGGCACACATGAGATGAGCCTGGAGGGGGCTAACGTGGACCTGGGTGTGTTAATGTCGTCCATCCGAGATACTATGCCCAACGTGTGGGCTAAAATCGGGGGTGAATTGGATGGCACAGATGTGCCACGGCCAAAGAGCCGACGGCATAAACAGCGAGCCGAGCTGACGACTCGTCTCCCCCCTATTACGCTCTGCATGACAGCGTGGTTCATGAGCTGCTTCATCGGGACATTACCAATCGAGAGTACCCTCCGTGTATGGGACATCTTCTTCTACGAAGGCTCCAAGACGTTGTTTCGCGTTGCGCTGACAATCTTCAAACTTGGCGAGCCTGAAATCCGAAAAGTGGGAGATCCCATGGAGATCTTCCAAGTTGTGCAAACCATCCCGCGCAAAATGCTCGACGCCAACGGCTTGATGGAAGCATGTTATAAGCGGCGCAATCCGTTCGGAAACCTCAGTCAAGAAACTATCGAGCTGAGACGTCAAGAACGGAGAAGACATGTCAAGGCAGAGAAAGAGAGACTGACAGCAGGCGAACCGCTTATGCTACCCGAGACCGACGTAAAGAGGAAAGCTACTCTCTTTAAGCGTAAAGTGAAAGACTCGAGCCAGCGCGTGGAAACCACATGATCACACACAGGTCCCCATTACCATATCTCCGTACACAAGATATCCACATGGCGACCTAGGAAAATCTATTGCATCGCTCATTCTGATCACCTCTGCTGCAGCAGGCATTCGTTCGTCTGTTCGAGGGCCGCTTCGACACGGCCACTGTTTTATTTTAACGATTTGTAACGATGTAACGATAGAGATAAAAGTGAGGCGGAAATGGGAAAAAGATACGGAAAGCTAGGTCCTGGTATTTATCAGATAGCCTCAGAATGCGGCCCTTCTATAAAGACACCTCGTCAAGATCTTTATACAGGCTGTAAAGATGCAGTAGGGCATGCGATCTGCAATATCTAAATCAGGACTGACCTCTTGAGCTAAGAGAAATCCACCAAAGAGAAGCCAATTCCAGAAGAGGAGGAAAAATGCAAGAGGGCTAATGTAATTCATCAAACTCATTTAAAGGCGCACGGCATGGCATGGTATGGTTTTCAAGGAAAGGGCGACCACGGCATGGCATCACATACATACGTACAGTACAATACAGCATTTTGGCCAGTCAACAGCGGAAAAAAAAGGGGGGTGGATGGATCATTATACCATCAATCTATCGAACCAGCATAAGGCATAAGGCATTCTTGGCAGCTTTCTAGGCGTTTAAGGATATGGACACATCCATACAGTACATACACATTTACAATACAATTTCAAAATATCTTGTACATTGGAATGATTTATCCGTTTAAATATCTGCTTTAATTTCGTTGTTGTGGTCTATGCGTATTTGCATCTTGTCCATAAAACTACGTACTGCCTAGCACTATACCGACTGGACACTTAATCTATTCCTGTAGTGCATGATCTGATATCTTAATTTCCCTATTCCATTCCTAATTCCAACTCCAGTCCTGTTTCAAGGCCAAGGTCAAGCTCAAGTTCTGGCCCCTACTTCCCTTTGCCTTTGCCTGGTTGGCCGTATGTAGATGATATTTGTGTCCGGGTCGCTTAGGTGAGTATGGTGTAGCGTACGTGAGTATGTACGTACGCGCATTTAGTCAAGTGGCAACGCAATGCATGTAAAGCAAAGCAAAGCAAAGCAAAGTATATATAATGGTCATCCCTCTCTTTCTTTCCCCTTCTCACTTCCCCGCTCCTCGTCCTCAATCCTCATTTCGTGCCAGACGGCCCAGCAGCAGCAGTACGAGGCGCAGCAGCATACCTAGCAACATAATTCCTCGCGCTCTTCTCGAACTCCTTCCGATCCTTGACATATTCGTCGGCGATCCTAGGCTCGAGCGGGTCGTCCGGGTTCGGCCTTTCCAACAGACCTTTTACATCCTCTAGCACGGCCTTCACGTGCTTGTTGGGCTTGTACTCGTCCGGTTTCAGAGCGGCCAGGCAGATATTTCCGAGACTATCGTTGGTCACGTTGGGGTGGTAGATGCGCGTGGTGAAGTTGATCTGGAAGGGCTTGAAGGGGTACTCGGGCGGAAATGTGACGACGAGCTGGAAAATACCGTTCTCGTACACTGTATCACGAGGTCCGGCTAGTTCAACGGACCAGTTCGTCATGTCGTGTTCTTGCGGAAGCGTGACTACGACGCCGTCTATGGGGTCCGATACGCAGAGTTGGAATTCCTGTTTATTATAAGAGAAAGGTGAGGTTGGTTGACTGAGTAAGTTGGGTGTTTGGTGGGTTTTGAGGGAGGGAGGGAGGGAGGCAGTCCACCGCGAAGTAGCGAATGGATGCGCGCCTTTGTTGTTGCAAAGTAGGGACAAGATTTTGGTTAAATACCTTAGCTATCCGTTTCTGAGAAGCCATGGCTTATGCTTGTGTTTTGGTGTTGTGCTGTTGTGCTGTTAAAGCGTTGTTCTGAGCCTTCTCCTTCGCGTGCGAAGTTCGTCGCTGATTGACCGGGCAGAGAGGAGGGGTTGAACGGTTGAACGGTTGGAGCTTCAGACCTCTCAAGGTAGGCAGACGTGCCTGGTTTGTCTAACCTTGTGACTGCAAATTGAGGAGGTTGAGTTTCAACTGTTCTTGCAAGCCGATGAGCTCGTTTGAAAATCCTATTATTGTTATTCTGTAGCTTAATGCTCGGTCGTACAAGATGAAGAAGTGAATGGCATTTGGGGCTGTCGCAATGATATCATATTCCATTGGTCGCAACAGTCCCTACCCACCTAGGTTAGTTCCTGTTAAGCCAAGCGGGGCACCCCTACTATAGTACTAGTACCCTCTTCTAGGACGTTAGGTAAGTGCAGTATCGGGAAGCCGCACATACATAGTAGCCACCTAGACAGGCAGCGGCCTATCAGCATCTTTGTTCTGCCACCTTATGTTCCCTTTTAGGCACCTACTTCAAAGTGGCTAACTCCACCATTATCCTACAGCAAGTATATTCTTCCAGAAAGCACGATGGTAGCCCGCCATAAAGGTAAGGAGCTATAACAGGACGCAGTCACATGAATGACAATGGCACATTGAAGGCAACTCGAGTCTATCTACCTGGTATAGAAGAAAAAGAATCAGTAAACTTGATGGTTGACGTGTAAAGCTATCCCTGCCATTGGAAGTTCTGCCAAGCTGTGCAGGTTGTTAAAGCAGGCTGAGGACATAGTGTTCCTAGAATTTATAGTGGATATTGGCAGGCCATCGAGTTGGTAGATGTGGTTACGTGGTATCTGCTATGCTATTTTGTTTGTTATCAGTACCCATTACACAAGGTGACCTCTCGTAGACAGAGCCCCTGTTCGAAATCTTCGTGCTCTTCTCAATTTCAAGGTTTGCGCTGGAATACAACACAAGCGATCAAGTCCTGACATGCCTTTAAATAATCCCACCAAGCAGTCTTTGTCTCAGTCATCAGAAAGGACTCTTGTCCAGTCAAACTTTCGCCACCTCTTCCTGAATTCCTCGACTCTGTTATCCGACCTATGCCAACGTCCCTGCTTCTTGATCACGTGGGGCTCGGCATCTACCATGCCGCCCAGGATTTCCCTAGCGAAGAGATCGCCCCTGGGCCATCGGTTCGGATCCTCGACTACGTGACCCAGACCGCCGTCGAGCGTGAACCAGGCGTGGAAGTAGGGCATCTCCTTGGCGATCGAGCGCCGGAACGCCAGTTTGCCGAGTCCGTCCCGTGCTCGTGCCCCGGTGTCGATGATCTTCTTGTGCTGCGACCACTCTTCGTCTGCCGATAGCATCGCCTCCTTGAAGAAGGCGGGGGCCGTATCGCCTAGTTCATACGGGATGGGCACCGCCTGCATCGCTGCGTGCATATGTCTCTGAGGCGCTGCAGCGTTTTCGTAAAAGACGACTTCTCGTCCCTGATCGTGGTATAAGCGGGTCAGACACTTCATAAAGTTCCGAATCTCTTCCCACTCGTCGTCGTCGCATTCAAGCAAGTTGGTTCGGTGCTGGATGGGCACAATGACGGCCCCGCCTTCGCTCACCTCCGGCTCAGTCGGCAACGTCATATAGACCCTTGTCGCTAGAGAGATCACAGGCGCTACGGGAGGCAGGTTGCGGTCTTCGTGATGGCATAGCTGGCAGTTATCGAGGATCTTGTTGATCTTTTGAAACTCGCTGACCGCTGAGTTCCGTAGATTCAGCTCGGATTTCTGTACACGCTTTGCTAGTTTCTCTGCATTCTCGTCCATATACTCGAGGTCGTCGTCGAACTTCCCATCTTTGGCGATGCGCTCGGCGAGTCGAAGCCCTTCTCCTCCGGCTTGTCCTCGCGTGCGCCTCTCCTCGCGGACCATGTCTTCTATCGTCATGTCGTCATTCTGTTCTACGAGGCCCCTCTCTCGGCCTCGCTTCGTGTCGACAGGCTTGGCCTCGGCCCGCGCTCCGGCCATCATGCGATTTTCCATCACATTTAGAACCACGGCTTCGGGACCCTTGAGTGAAAAGGCTGCAGCGGCTTGGTTGTACTCAGCCTCGAGTTTGGCGGCATCTGGCGTCTTCCTCAGCTTCGCCTTCATCATCTGCGCTTTCATCCGGTTGAGGGTTGTCTGATCTATCTGCGTCGGCTGGTGAGAGGTAGCGTCATCAGGGATAACTGTGCCCTGGTCTGGTTTAGTAGGCTTTGGTGACGCTTGTCTCTTCTTGTGTACTCCCGCAGCGAGCTTTCTCTCTTGGAACAGCTCCCCACTGGGCTTTTCTTTGCCGACATAGCCTTCTCCGTAGACCTTGCGCCTATCTAACTCGATCTTCTCCTCGCGAGCATCGTCGAAATCTCGCAAATTTCCATATCGGTCCAATGCGACATCTTCCACAGAGCGACCAGTCTTTTCAGCCAAGATGTAGATTCCGTTCAACTTGGTCATGCGTGATAGCGAACCACTGTCGCCAAATGTGTAGTTCACCTCGTGCTGGGCGGGTAGTTCAAGCTCGTCGACAGGTTTACCGTCATTGAGATCCTGCAGGTGGGCAGCATTGAGCTCCCTACGGTGTATCTCTCTCTTTGGCACTTCTTTGGGCGGTGACGGCTTCGCTGGCTTCGAGCCTTTTTGAGTATAGTCGATGTCGAGGGCAGAGGGTGCTGTCATCCATGAATCCCTGGTAAGCGCAGCAGTGCGAGATGATTTGTCGTAGTCGGTAGAAGGTATCTCCTCGTTAGGTAAAGGAAGATCACGTTTTGCATCCGAGCTTTTCAATCGAGACTCTTTGCTTAAATCAAGTGTTTCCTCTGGGGAATCGCGGTCGTGATGGCGCTGGCGCTCCCTGCGGCGGTCACGGTCGTCACGGTCGTCACGGTTATCGCGGTCGTGCTCATTAATGTGTCGCGATCGCTTATGTCTGTGGCCGCCATCATCATAATCGTCGTCACGGGAGCGGTGGTGCCTGCGGCGGTCATGGTCTCGAGCTCTGTCTGAAGACCGGTCGCGTCTATGGTGATGATGATGTCGATATTTGTGACTCTTTTCCTCGCCTTTGCTGCGCGCTTCTTTTTCCCTTCCCACCTTCTCGGCCGCTAGGGTCTTTTCAAATTCGTCCAGGCCGTCCATTTGTCTAATAGCAAATTTCTTGATCTTGCCCTTGGGCAATGAGCAGAGAAGATGTACGAGCTTCTTGTTGCTACCTGGGCATATGCAATGACGCCACAGTCTCTTTCGTATGCATTTTACAGTAAGTCTATATGCATCTATCAGGAAAATTCATATCAAGATTCAGTGTCCAAGATTGATCGCTCAAACTTCTGACGCTACGAAATCAATTCTCTTCATATGTCGAATTCAAGTTACATAAGTTAATACAAAACATGGATAACTAATTCAAAGTATATCGAATGTGTACCCATGTACCACTAAGTAGTTGTAGGTAGATAGGTAGGTACATTGTAGGACTACCGGTACGCAGATAAAATTTAAGCTTTTGCACCTCCCGGACTTTGAAAGACAAAAACTAGAAATGCTGGGAATAGTACTCGAACAGTGCCCACTGGATAGGTGGAGCACTCAACCTCTTGCAAATTCATTCATCTTGCCTAACCCCACTACCACTTGACCATTTTCCCTTCCTCGCGACTAAACCACACACCCCACTCAATTTCGCCGACGCCTCCATCGAATTCTACTTTTGCTCGCGGGTATATCTTCATGGCCTCCAATTTGTCCATTAATTCAGCATTGCAGTATATTGGTACTTGTCAGCGCCGGTCTTTCGAGGTCACAGTGAGTGGCACAGATAAGTGGCGTGTATTGACACATGGTTACTTTGTCGTTCGAGACCTCTGCTTGACGTCTACCTAATTTTGCGACCTGCAAACAGATGCTCACTGGGTTGTCGCTTGGCTTGTTTTTGCACATTTTGTACCGGAAAGAACCTCTTTATGGACCCTTACCAACCTCCCCAGCGACTTACACCAAGGTCCTTTACTATATTCCGGTGATCCATTGATGGGACGACATATCCACTCCTTTCAAGACGCTATACTACTTGCCCTTACACCACTATGCCCTCTCCCATCAAGCCCGCCCGGCCTTCTGCCAAGGGGCCCAAGGGGTTCCAGATACGTCCCAAGGGTGCCGGCTCTAGCGACCGCATCAAAGAGGTCCTAAACAGAAACCGGATGGAAAATGAAAGGGCTAGGAGCTCCGAGCCTGCACCTTCACCGCCCAGAGCCCCCAAACCGACGGATAGGAGTCGCCCGACATGTCCCAATCGCCAGTGTCCAAACCCGTCGGCACCGGTTGTCGAGGGTTTCTGTTCTGCTTGTGGCCGTGAAATTGACAGCTCCAACATTGTGGCCGAGGTCCAGTTCGGTGAGACCTCTTCAGGTGCTGCTATGGTTCAGGGCAGTTTTGTCGCTGCCGACCAAGGAACAACACGGAACATGGCGCCGGGCGTCCGGCGACTGGGAGGACTGGTTGGAGATAACCGAGAAAAGACCATCCGTGAAGGTTTGTGCTTCTTGTGCTTCTTGTGCTTCATGCCATGGATTAGCAATTACTAACCTCCAAGGATAGCTCGCAACATGATGTGGGGGTTTAAATCTCGTCTGAGAAACGTGACCGAGACTGCTATTGAGTCTGCCATCATGATTTTCAAGCTTGTGCTCAATGAGAACTGGCTACAAGGCCGCGGAATGGACAAGGTGGTTCCCGTCTGTCTTTATGCAGCTTGTCGAAGAGAAGACAAGTGTGATATCATGCTCATAGATTTTGCCGAACTTGTTCATGTAAGTTACATCGTCGGCACATATCTACGTGACGCTTTAGCTAACATGTGCCCCAGATCAACGTCTATGAGCTTGGTCATGTCTTCAAAGATCTGAGTAGCATCTATTCCTTTCAGAACAACAATGTGAGATCGATTATACCAGAGGATCTCATGCTGCGCTTTGCTGAAAAGCTAGATTTCGGCGAGTTCACTAACAAGATTGCCGCCGACGCAACAAGACTGTGCCAACGAATGGGCCGAGACTGGATGGTTATGGGTCGTCGGCCATCGGGCATCTGCGGCGCTTGTCTTCTCATGGCTGCTCGTATGTGGAATTTCCGTCGGACCGTGCGAGAGATTGTTTATGTTGTCAAAGTCACAACACACACCATTGAGCAACGTCTAGACGAATTCACTGTTACCGAAAGCAGCAGTCTCTCTATTGAGAACTTCTTAACCCAAGAATTCCTCGACTCCCGTCATGACCCTCCCGCATTCTATAAGGCAACTCCGGAATGGAAGGAAAAGATGGAGAAAGAGAGGGAAGCCAGTGGCAGGAAACGAAAACGGACCCTGGAGGACATTGGTGGGGATGCGATAGACCAGGTATACGGTCAGTCCAACGGAACACAAGCTTCATCTGCTCGGTCGAGTATGCCTCCACCACCAAAACCTGCTCCGCCAGCACCCGATTTTTCAAAGGTGCGCCAGGTGTCTGAGTTCTTGCCACGATCATTCGATAGCACGGAAAGCCGGGAGATTGTCGCTCCCTTCGACCCCAAACAGATCCCCCAGCCAGCTCCTAAGCGAGCAAGAGATGTTTTGGAGGGACTCAGTGCAGAAGATCCGACCAGCGAGCAAGCAGTGGACGAATTAGTCGAGATTTATGGATCTACGGAGGCCGGCAATGGGGATGAACCCGGCCACGAACAGGAGACAGAAGAGTCAGGATCGCAGCCAAAGAAGGATTGGCGGGGCAAGAATGATTCAGAAGAAGAACGTCTGAAATTCGACGAGGAATGGGAACGCGATGAAGCTGAGTTGGAGAATCAGATCAACGAAGTCATCAACGACCCCCATAGTTCTGCGCACAGCAAGGCTTTGGCTACAGCAGCGCATCTTGCCCATATTAAAGCCGAGTGGGAGCGCTCGTTGCTCCCCCCCAGAGAGCTGAAGATGGACGAGATCATTGGCGAGGATGAATTTGCCGATGACCCGGAAGTCCAGTTCTGCGAGCTCGAGCCCGACGAGGTTCTCATCAAGGAAGAGATCTGGCTGAATGCCAATAAGGACTGGGTGAGAAAGCAGCAAGAGAAGACGTACCGACAACAAATGGAAGAGCTGGGGCCCCCCAAACGGAAACGCAATCGTGTCAAGAAGCCACGGATTGGTGAGGGTCAGGCGACTCCGGCTTCGACACCGGGAGAAGCAGCCATCGAAGCCATGAAGAAGCGGAACACGGTGTCCAAGCGAATCAACTACGATGCTATTGCCAGTTTATTCGGAAATAGCAACAAGCGTGGGCCGGGTTCCGTTGTTTCCCGCATGGAGAGTGAGACTGCTAGTCGTATGACATCCCGCGGGGCTAGTGTGTCTGATGCAGGATCTCCGTATGTCCGCAATGACAGTCCCGCAGTGCCGGTTGCGAAGAGCCCGCCTAAACCCGTTGAGGAAGAAGAACGGGAAGAGGACGAGGAAATGGAGGAGGAAGACCCACCCACCGTCGTATATGATGACTATGAGGATGATGGCTATGGTGACGACGATGGTTATGGGGATGGCTATGATGACGGCGAGGGAGAAATATACTAGTAGCTTCCTCCCGTATCATACCTGTCTACCTCCCAATGCCTACCTAGATAGATGTCTAGGTTGGGTTGTGTACTTTGCATAGGGTGGCGTTTGTACAGGCATAGGCTTTGCATGGTTGCAGGTTCTTTTCCTGGATCCTCGAAAAGAGGACTTAGGTTTTCCATTCATGAATGTATACTTGATATTATATGCATGCAATCATGTTGCTATCTCTCCTCGGTTGGTACGGTGAAAACACTCAACCGGGTCCTATTGTTGTTATCTATCATCATCCGAAAGTAAGTCTACGCCAACACCACGGAGGGCATCCACGGCCCACTGCGGATAGTCTGCTTTGCTGTTCGGGTACAAGTTCGCGAAGAACCGACGCAAGAAAGCGGGGTACTCGTCGGCGATGATGGCGTCGCGCGCCTCCTTCATCAAGTTGAGCTGATAATAGACATTGTGTATCGTCAACAGATGCGCGGAAACAGTCTCCTTGGCAACATTATGGTGCACGAAAGCTCGCATAATGCCCAATCCTCCCTGTTCAGGAGTCGTGCAGCACGCGCATCCACATCCTGGCTCGATGGGTCCGAAATCGTTGGCGTACTCGGCGTTCTTAATCTTCAGAACGCCGTACCGAGTGATGGCGCTTCCGAAACGCGCGGTTCGCGTCGGCCAGACGCAGTCGAACATATCCGCGCCCAACGCCACGCTCACCACCAGATCTTCCGGGTAGCCTATCCCCATAACGTAGCGAGGTTTTAGTTCGGGGAGAAGCACGGTACATGTGGCCACCACGCGGCAGAAGTCAGCCTTTGCTTCGCCGCCGCTTAGACCACCTATCGCTATCCCCGGTGTATCCCGCGCGACCATCTCGCGGCAGCATTCCTTCCGCATTTCCGTGTCCAGACCGCCCTGGATGATACAGAATAAGTTTTGGGTTGAAGGGTTCTTGTGCGCTGCCATGCACCTGTCCAGCCAGCGGACGCTGCGCTCCATGGCCTCGCGCATGCGCTTGGCGTCCGGCGAAGTAGTGACGAGCACGTCGTCGAGCTGCATGATGATGTCGCTGCCGATGGTATTTTGCAGGGAGATGGAGTGCTCGGGGGTCAGCAGCATTGGGGACCCGTCGTGCGGGCTCAGGAAGCGGACACCTTCTTCCGTTATGGTTGCTAGGTTTAGGAGACTGACCATTTGGAAGCTGTGGAATTATGTATGTGTTTAGTATTGCACTGTTTTGAGGTGGGTGGAAACTCACCCTCCACTATCTGTCAGCAGATTATGGTTCCATCCCTGCAACTTATGCGCGCCACCCACAGCAGCGAGGACTTCTTGTCCGGGCTTCAGGCCCAGATGATAGGTGTTGTTGAGACAGAGACGACAGCCCGTCTCTTCTAGTTGCTCTGGTGTCAGGCCCTTCAGCGATGCCTGAGTGGCGACGGGCATGAAGATGGGCAGCTGAACCGGTCCATGTGGGAGCGTCAGGACTGAGGCTCGGGCTCTGGTTGTCTATATGTTGATGTTAGCTGTTAATCAGATTTTGATTTTATTTCATCACGTGGCGTATGTACTATGAAATGGAAAGGGAGGGGAACCCAAACTTACGGAACAGCGCGCTACTAGATCAAAGGTTAGAGCGGCTGATGAGGCTGAGGCTATTGTGCTAGCCATCCTCCTGAACATTACATAGACGCTCGGTTCTATCCCGACGCCGATCAAGATGAAACGATAATCGATAAACGAGGGCGATAGAGGCTGGCTGACGTAAGGCCTGTTCTATGTTCATCTATTTGGTAAATCTCGGCTTGAAATGCAATAGGGATCATGCTTCCTCAACTCAATGGTCGCTAATGGTGTTTACGATTTCATTTTCATGATAAAGAGAATAGGGCTCTTGCTCCTGCCCGTGGCACTGGAGCTTGGCATAGCCAGCTGAGGCTGCAGCCAAGTGCCAGCTGGGTGACGGGCCGTGGTTGCGTCAGGCGGGCTGTTTGACTATCGTGGGATCCATCCTCAGCTGCCCTGGGGTAGCTGCCGGGTACCTAGGTACCTTGATAGATGGGCGAATGGACGCCCCTACAGTTCAAGCAGCAATCTCTGTCCGTGAGTTTGCCTCTCTATTTCACCCCAAGTGCCTAGTTTACATATTCGTGAGTTCGCCTTCTATATAGAAACAGAAAACAATTATTGAAAAGATGGCCCTTCAGCCAATTTAGCCCGCAGACGAATCAGGCCTCCGACGGTTGTTACTCCGGACCACGGGATTGTCCGGGGCAGTTATTGAAGGTAAAGGGGCGTTTGCTTCCAGACCAAGCCTTTTTTATGGGGAAGCACAAGATATAAGGAATCTCGACCCCAAAAAAATCGTATGATCTATCTGTCAAACGAGAATGCGAGCTTACCTACTGGTATTAGTTGTATTAGCTGTATTAGCTGTACACACGAAGAGTTACGTGCTCCAATACCGGTGCAGAACCAGTGAAGGACAGAGATCGGCAAGTGCGTCGTCGTGGTTGTCTTAGCTCGAGCCTGCATGATTAAATCATATCGACTTCTCTAGCTCGTCGATTGTCTCCAATCGCACGTCTCACCACCCTTTTTCTCTTCCGTTCTTGACGACATTTTCCGTACAAAGTTGTATTTCATCATTACAAGTCGTGGAACGAACCCTGGCTGCCACCTTATTGCCTAGGTTAGCCAGGTGGAGTGAAGCTCTTGTTTGCGCCGGTTTATCCTATATTAGACGTCCGCCGTGCCGATGCCATGTAGTAAAAGCTGCAATTTCCTCTGGTTTACTGGAAAGAAAAAGAAAAAAGAAATAAATAAATAATAAATAAACGCCCTGGTAAGATATTCTCATTTCTCGATCACCGTCTATTTTGTCAACGGCTTCGAAATTTTCTTTTTCTTCTCTCATCCATCTATCATATCAATTTCAAAGCACCATCACACATAGTGAAGTCACCCTCGAATTCGCAAAGGAGTATTACGACCCGAAAATCTTTACCCTAACTATTATGCCCTCTCCTGCTCCGTTCACTTTATTCACTTCGTTACCTACGGAACTGAGACTCCACATCTGGAACCTATCTTGTCAAGGACGCGTAGTCGAAGTCTCGTATGACCCAGAACGAGATCATTGCACATCACCGACATCAGTCCCTTCTATTCTGCACGCCTGCCACGAGTCACGGTCCGAGGCATTGCGCCGGCTATACAAGCCTGCATTTGGCACCAAGTCGCATGGACCAAGGATCTACTTCTCCGGGGAGCTAGACATTCTGTATATCCCACGGCCCCGGTTCATGGGCTACGATGACTGCACCAGATCCTTCGCGGACTTGATGGGGGATACGGACGACGTCGTCCATCTCGCTATTGACTATGTCTCTCCCGCTATCAAGAGGCCCTGGGAGTCGTATAACAAATACGTCCTCATGCAGAGCTTTCAGCACGCCTACCAAGTTATTCTCGTGGTTAATACCACCGATATCAGTACCAGTGGCGATAGCAAAGGTGACTGGTCCCTGATGGATCCAGTTAGCGACGATGACAACGATAAAAACGATGAGGACGACACGTCATGCAGTCCGTGTCAACGAATACTTGAGGAGGTAAAGACGTCTTTCTTCTACGAAGTCGGCGGAGAATTCGTCATCGATGAAAAGGGTCTTGCTGTCCTGGAGCCGCTGCATCTGCCTTCGCTGGTAGTCAAGGTGAAAACCAGGAAATATTAGGTGCCTGACGAAAGGAGAGAAACCAGGCTAAGGGAATAAGAAGGTCAGAGGCATTAATGTTATCGCGAGAACATACACACTCGCTTAAGTTGCCTAAGTTATGACCGTTATTCTTGCGAGAAGGGATGAGAGAGGATGAAACAACAGGGAGGAAATATGGCGCATAATTGAGTCGAATCCGGACTAGTTAAATCAAAGTCTAAGGAGTAGGTAGATACTCATACATAAATACTCACGCCAAATAATACGGATAACCCACCGGGATGCATACCTACTACATACCTTCTAGCAGATGGGCGTACGCCTACGCACTACTGGCAAATATAACGAACAAAACAGATAGACAGACAGCATAGAAAACCACATGCATAGCACAAGCATGTTTTTTCGCCTATTTGACTATTTAGATCATATGTTATTCATGCTTATCACATCATAGAATACAACAGCTTAACCTTCCTCATGATCCATGTTATCATGGCGCCTCTTCCCACCACTCATGCCACTCTTACCCGTGCGACGACCACTCAGAACAGATCCCCTATTGCCCCTATCGTCCATTAGGTTCTTCATTTCGTTTCTCGAATGTCGCTGCGCCTCCTCCGTCCGTCGTCGGAACACCATCACTTCGTCACGCGAAGTAGGAAATTCGGGTAGTTTGACACCTAGGGCGGCCTCAATCCGCTCGTATACTTCGATATCGTACTGTGTAACAAGCGAAATGGCCTGACCTGATTTACCCGCTCGAGCTGTTCGACCGACTCTATACCAAATATTGTTAGCTAAGTAGTCATGTTGAGGCAGACTTGAAACACGGCTTACCTGTGAATGTAGGTCTTACTATCTCCGGGAACTATAATGTCTGATGTTAGCTTTGCCGCTCATCTTACGATGAATCCGACTAGAATTTTTGCATCGTCTAGAATGGGTAAAGGGGGGTATAATAATAATAAAAAGAGAAAGGAAATACATACGATCGTAATTTAACACCAGGTCAACGCTTGGAATATCAAGACCTCTTGCCGCAACATCTGTAGCAACCATGATATCTCTCGCGCTGCTCTTGAATTTGTTCAAGGCTCCCAAACGAGCAGATTGGGATAATTGACCTATAAGCAGTCAGCGCCGAATACGAGAAGTCTCAAGTCTTTACAGGCAGGAGAAATGCATACCGTGAAGGGGAATTGCCTTGAAGCCTAGTTGTCGAATCATGATCGAAATCCGTTGGGCTTCATACACAGTCCTGGTGAATATGATTGTACTCCTGCCGGCGAATTCGTTCAGCAAGAAGATAAGGTAGAAATCCTTGAAGGCGTGCGGTATGAAGAGCTACAAGTGACTGTTAGTGATCGTGGGTAAAACGTATAGCTGATAGACGCGTGGTTTGGCTGGAAAGGGAGACCGGCCAAAACCATAAAACTGCCCTCGCCGCGGCCCATCCATCACGGAAGGAGAAAAACTAAGAAATAGAATAGAAAATCCGTACATAATATTGTTTTAGAGTAGAAACTGTTTGGTATTTGCTTGACGACACAGACACTCGGACGGGATCGCGTAAACTCGCACGCTGTAGACTTTCTACCTATTATCAAGAGTCAATAAGCTGTTATTAAAAACTGAAGAATCGAGCGACATACTTTGGAGCTCATCGTGGCCGAAAATAAGAAAGTTCGTCCTGTATAAGTCAGGAGTCAGCAACTCAACAAGCCAGATAAGAACACCGAGGGGGCTCACTTTCTCTTGGAATGAACTTTAATAGCTTGTCCAGAACCGGTCCGAAATCCATGTCGAGCAACCTATCCGCCTCGTCGATGACTAAATATTTGAGCGAGTTGAGCTTAAACCCTTTTGTCTTCTCGAGGTGATCAAGCAGACGACCGGGAGTCGCAACGACAACATGAGGCTTCTTCCCCAGCGCTATCCCCTGAGCAACCATGTCCAATCCACCGACAATAGTACAGCTCCGGACGGATATCGTTGACCCTAGCGCGTCTACAGCCTGGCCGATCTGTTGAGCCAGCTCACGAGTGGGCGCTAGGATTAAAGCGTAAAGAGGGGAAGGGCGCTCGAGGAGAGACTGTAGGATGGGGAGCACAAAAGCAGCGGCTATCGAGGAGAACAAGCAGTTAGCCCATTACTCTCTGTAGATCTTACACACTTCGGAAGGCTAAGGAGTCATACTCTTTCCGGAACCAGTTTCGGCTAGACCGATGATATCCCGTCCGGCGAGGGCATGAGGAATGGATTTCTCTTGGATCGGGGTCGCATGAGTATATTTGAGCGAAGTGCAGGCTTCACACAAACTGTCGATGATACCCTATCGCAAGACATCTTCAGTTAGATCAAGGACAGCGCGCACATTGGGCATGGTACAAAGCCCACCAGTTCCTTAAACGTCTTTCGGGGCGCGTCGGACGCATCATTTTCGGCGGCAGTCGAGCCTTCTTCGTCGAGAGTGCTCGAGTCTTGCGATTCTGCTACCGGCACTTGAAGGATTCCATCTTCACTATGATTCTTTTCGTTCTTGTCATCGTCCGACTTGGATACTCGGCGTTTCTTAGCCAAAGGCGCCATGCTGGGCTACGGTACTATTGTTTCTGGTTGCAAGTTTAGTCCGATGAGTCTTTAACTGGTATTTCTTAATGCCTGCGCTGGTTATTCAAATCAAAGTCGACTGTGGAAGGCTGGATGCTGAACATATATAACGGATAAGATAACGACCTACCAAGTCTCTAGGAGTCCTTAAAGCCCAGGCCGTCCCCCCGCCAAGAGAAAAGTTATTTAAGCTTTAAACTCGAAATTTTAATGGGGACAGATGGACTAAGACTTGAACCAATTGGCCAAGAACCTACCCCAAGTGGGTAGCACAGCATATCTGTCCCCACTCGGAGCAGCTCGAAGGTGGGATATCCTGTACCGCTGCCCGTTATCTGAGCTTATCAGTCTATTATTTTTTCCCCAGTGTCTGTCGTAGTAACGTACAGACGGCCATTCTACCTGCACTCGGCAATTCAAATACCATTTTCACGGCAGCGATCTCATTTACAGATCATATTTCTGAAGGGACGAACCAAAAATTACCGACTCAGGTTCAATTAGAATCAAGGTCGCTGACAATGGCGAAACCTCGTACCAAGAAGCGCACTCATGTGGGTGCTAGCAACCCCAAGCACAAGGCAGCTGCGCCAACAGGTCGCAACGCCATCCTAGACCCGAAGAGCATGGTTATTCGTATCGGCGCCGGTGAAGTCGGCTCCAGTGTTAGTCAGTTAGCCCAAGACGTCCGGACGGTTATGGAACCTGGTACGGCCAGTCGCTTGAAAGAACGCCGTGCGAACCGCCTGAGAGACTATGTCACCATGACCGGGCCATTGGGAGTCACTCATCTCCTGCTTTTCTCCCGGTCCGAGTCCGGAAATACGAATCTTCGAATATGCACTACCCCGAGAGGCCCTACCTTGCATTTTCGGGTCGAGAAGTATTCTTTATGCAAGGACGTGCGCCGTGCCCAGAGACGGCCCGTAGGCGGTGGAAAGGAGTACGCCACTTCCCCATTGGTATGGACACACACTACTGTGTTTTGGATTCCCATGAATTTGACTGACTTTTGCGTTGCTCTCTACTTCAGCTGATCATGAATAACATTTCGACTCCCGGAGCGGACGCTCATTCCCCTGTTCCTAAACACCTCGAATCACTTACAACCACCATTTTCCAATCCATGTTTCCGCGCATAAACCCACAGACGACGCCTCTAAAGTCGATACGGCGAGTTCTCATGCTGAACAGAGAGCCTGCAACCGACAAAGACGATGGGGCTTTTGTACTAAATTTCCGGCATTATGCCATTACTACCAAACCCGCCGGCATCTCTAGGCCACTTCGGAGGCTTCATGCCGCGGAGAAGCTTCTAAGTGGCCGGAAAGGGGCTGTACCTAACCTAGGAAAGCTCGAGGATATTTCAGATTTCATGATTGGTGGTGAGAACGGGGAGGGCTACATGACAGACGGTGGTACAAGCGGAAGCGAAATGGATACCGATGCTGAGGTAGAGGTGCTAGAAGATGCACCTCGGAAAGTACACTCAAGCAAGGCCCGCGCTGCACGCGAACATGAAGAAATGGCCGAAGACGAGAGAGTGGAGCGCCGCAAAGTCAAACTAGTCGAGTTAGGGCCGCGCATGAGGTTGCGCATGACGAAAGTCGAAGAAGGCCTCTGCTCAGGAAAGGTCCTATGGCACGAGCACATCCATAAGTCCAAAGGAGAGGTAGAAGAACTCGAGAAACGATGGGAGACCAGGCTACGAGAAAGGGAAGCTAGGAGAAAACAACAAAAGGAGAACGTGGAAAAGAAAAAGAAGGCACGGGCCGCCAACGGCGCCAAAGGTGGTAAAGACGGTGAGGACGACGAAGATGACGAGGATGAGTATAGTGGAAATAACAGTGATCTGTTTGACGAGATGATGGAAGAAGATGAGATGGATAGCGAAGGGCTGGCCGGAGACGGCGAGGAGGCGTTCAATGAGGAGATGGACGAGGATGAATGGGAAGAGGAAAGGGAAGAGATTGCCGGATCGTGAGAGAGAATATACCCATATCAATGACACCTCAAGAGATCTATTTCACTCCTTCGACATGTGCATGAACAAATTCTCAATTTCCTTTGCCCGTATAGTAACCGTAGTAATTACGTGAGACATTTGTAGATACCTATGCCATATTCTTACCTCCAACAATCGCGTGAGGCGTTTTACCCTGGTGATGACACTCGTGAAGAAAACCTCGGTTTCGGGAGCTCTCCCTACAACAACTTTTTCCACCCGCCCAGACAGATGTCTTATTACCAAGGCCCAACCTACCAGAAACATCATATTTCCTGAGCTATCCTAGTAACCCCAACGTGGCGTAAGGCACTATTGCCGTCTCGTTCTTACCACCAAGGGTTGCAGGAATGGAGCGAAGGGCGCCCCTACGAGAGACAAATATAAGACATGAGTAGGTATGCATGTAAACCCACCACGAGCCCGCCTAGTCGCCCATTCTTGACATTAGGCTTACTAGAACCAAGCAGAAGAGGGACCACGTATGTATGTATGATGTGTGGAATGCCCAGTCTGGCTCTCATCTCTCAGGAAAGGATGTGAGAAACGCGTACGTACATACGCGAATGAAACATATTATCCCCCTGGCGTTAGTTAATCCATACCCCCATTATGCCGTCGTCGATCGTGACGCGACGTTGGTAATTATCTCTTCTTTCTCCTCACAGCATAAAAACGAGACCATAGCGTATTCTCAGCGGAACGTGTGAATTGAATAAATGAATGATGAGTCTCGATATCTACTGGACGACCCTGCTGGTCCTCGGACCCATCGTCGCTATCGTCGCGGGCAGCGAAAAGATCTCATCGTTTCTATCTCGGAGACGAAGAACAAAAGGAGAACGAGGGGATACTGCAGCAGCCCCGTCGTCCACAAAAGATGACGACAGGAAAGGGAAAGGGAAAGGGGAGAAGGACAATACCCTCTTAGACGAAGATCACGACGACGACAACACAATTAAAAAGACAACCCATCTCCAAAAGACCTTCCTAAGAGTCTACCTCCTCGTTATAGGCTCAGAATGGCTACAGAACCCGTTCCTCTACTCGCTCTTCCGGAACGAGAAGACCCTGGACGAGTCCACCATAGCGACGCTGTACATCACCACGTACACCTCTGCGGCCGTCTCGGCGCCCTTTACCGGTTACTTGGCAGACAGGTTCGGACGCAAGAGGGCGTGTCTGGTCTTTTGCGCTATCCATTCCCTCGCTGCTACTTCCGTATGCTTTAATCCACTTCCCGTGCTCCTGGTGGGAAGGGTGTTGGGAGGTGTGGGACTTGCGCTTCTGTGGACGGCCTTTGAAAGTTGGGTTGTTGCTGAGTTTAATACTTTACCAGTCCCTCTAACGCCACAGCAGAGGGCGGATGAGGGTGAAGTGAAGGAGAGGGAGGGAGAGAAGGGAAAGGGGTTGGCAAATTTGTTGGGTGTGATGACTACGGCGAAATGCCTCACTGCTATTATTGCTGGTGTTCTGGGCCACTGCGTCGTCCGCGCTTTGGGATCGAAGATTCATCCTTTTCTTCTCGGTGTGGTGAGATTCGCAGACTTTTACTTTCTCCTCATTCCCCTTTCTCTTCGCCGGTTTCCTCGCTTTCTTAGCCGTGTTCATTCCTCCCCTTGTCCTTCGGTTACACCCGTCTATGAGATGTGGAGCGATAGTTGACGCGCTCTCGCTCTCGAGACGGATGATTTTATGTTCAAAAACGTAGCTAACATATCGCAGGCCCTAGACCTGTCCGCTGCCATCTTAATGACACGCACATGGAAAGAAAACTACGGGACACGTCAGTATGTATCTTGCTCGGGCTCCATCGATGAAGATGCAGAAGCGCAGAGCGAAGATTTAGTACCGCTAGACGACGATACATCCTCGTCAATGTGGGACCCGCACGTCTGGGCCATGAGCTTTGTGACGTGTTGTTTCGAAGGGGCAATATTCTTATTCATGTTCTTCTGGCCTGAGACGCTGCAAGCTGCGCGCGACAGAGCGAGAGTGACCATGGACGCAGAGGCAGATAATCAGATTCAGGAGCAAAACCAGGGCCGGGGCCAGAGTGGCAGTATCCCCCACGGCGTCATCTTCGCCTGCTTCATGGCGATAATGGTGTTGGGTGCGCTGTCTTTTAACCATCTAACATCAAGCACTCCAAATGAACGTTTGACTACTACCCTCACCGCTTCCTCCCCCTCTCCTGCCCCTATCCCCGGCACTCCTACCGCCACAACGACCATCACCCTAACCATTACCACCAACGCCCCAGTGTCAACATCAAAAGGAACGCTACGGTCAATACTCGCCAAGCTCACCAAGCTCACACACGGACCCAAACCAGGACCCAAACCAGGACCCAAACCAGGACCCAAACCAGAATCCAAACTATCATTAACAGAAAAACCGCTCGTAACCCCAATCTCCTTGCTAGATACGGCGCTCATGATAAGCTCACTAAGCTTCATGGCAGCCTCCCTCTCCGCATTCAACGAGACGGCGCTCTTCCTGTCTTTCTTGCTCCTCGAGGCGTGCAATGGTGTCTACGTGCCCAGCGTGGCGTATCTGAGGGGCGTCATCGTGGCCGATGACGCCCGCGCGAGGACCTATAGTCTTATGAATGTGCCTTTGTTTGTTTTTGTAGTCGTTGCTCTGCGGGTTGCCGGCAATGGGGGTGAGGGTGAGGGTGAGGGTGAGTTGACTTTCTTATTTTTCTCTTTTTGACGATTTTAGTGCCTTGGATCCCTCAGAGTTTGAGCTCTTTAGTATTTGGAATCTGTACTTGGAGGCACATGGCTACATAACTAATGGTCGGCTGATGAGATATCTATCTCTCTGTCTACCTGCCTAAATATAGCCCTCGGCGTACCCCCTTCACCTATACCAGGAACTAACATCCCCACGTTTCATCGACAGGCAGAAAACCATACTTCATATTCTCCATCTGCGCCCTGCTTCTCGCGATCGCGGGCTTGGTCACATTCATCGTCCTCCGTCAAAATGGCGCCGATGACGACAACGATAACGACGGTAACGATGCTGCGTCGGCTGATATTCGACACGGGTTTCTGAGAATCCCTAGCGAGGATTCCGAGGGAAGAGACGTAGATGTACACCTAGATATGCGAGTCTTGTCTGATGAGAGAGGAGATATGTAACACAATAAAGCGTGGAATGAGGAGGGAACCGAGGGTGAGGAAAAGAGGCCGGAAAGGAAAGGAAAGGAAAGGAAAGGAAAGGAAAGGAAAGGAAAGGAAAGGAAAGGAAAGGAAAGGAAAGGAAAGAAACAAAGAACTCGGGACGGGATGAGATAAACTCCTAACAACTAAATCTACCTACTTAAATAAGTCTACTAATAGTCTAATATAAGTATAACCCTAGCACTTTTCGAGTGTAGGTACTCGAACATGCCATCCATCTGTCTGAACATCCCTTAACAACCGTCTGAGCTCGATACCAAGCCTGGACCAGTGCTAGCCATTTTACACAATGCTAAGTGCAGATACCAACACTCAAGTAATTTCTTATCAATATTCATGAATTACTAGAATTACTAGCCTAGGTAATCGGCTGATCAATCAAGAGGAAGGGCGTGCCCCATGGTACGCATTGCAGACAATAACCCTTCAAGGTACATTGTCTCATGAAGCAGCCTTGTTACCGTCAGTGTCATGGTCTTAAAAAGGTCGTCCCCGTCTCTGCCCGTTCCGTTCGTTGTCTAGGCTTGTTGTCCTCTCGTTCCCTCCGGGCCTCCGGGGACTCGATTCCCTCACAAGAAGGTATCTTATGTCTGGCATCTCATATTTTGTTGCGTGTAAACATACCTACCTACGTCCAACTTCGCCAGCACTTTACTCCGTTCCTCATCGGCTCCTCCTCGGCATCACCTGCCAGCTACCCTTTGAGGTCAAAACTTCCAGGCAAGAAAAGACGGAATAAAATAAGAACTATACACTTCATTGCGTTCCCTAAAAATATGTACCCCTAAAACACCTTAGAGAATCAAAGAGGGTATATGGGTTCTAAAACAAACGAGAGAACAAAAGCGTCACCAAGGCAAGGTGATGATGAATCATTATGGATGATGAAGGGATGCCATCCCAGTCAAGCATGCAGATACCGTTGTTTGCTGGTCAAAATATGGTCGTAGAGATGTTCCGATTCAGATTAGTCGATCAACAGGTCTCAACGGAAGCGACTCGTGCCAAGGTCGAATATTGTTATCGAACAAAACACGATTTAGAGTCCCTATGAAGCTGGGGCTGTTGCTGTGATGGTAATTAAGACTAGCGGGCAGTGGCATGTACGTCGTGTGAGGCCTAGAACGCCAGAGAAATGCGACACAAAGTTCCATTATCGGTTTGCGACCCATAGGAAGGGCGAAAAAAATTCAGTTCCCCTATATTCATATATGTTGACTTCCAGGTTGGGCGCTCGATCCGGTCTCGGTGGAACCGTCGCCTTCGATGGTCTTCCGCCAGTGGTCTGGAATACACACGCAGACCAACGGGAATGCTTTGATCTCGCCGCTGACTGGAGGCGATACGTCTCTTCCTCGGGCGGAGGCATTGGAGACACCACTATCCCTCTGTGCCTGCCGCCGGGTTTCCCATTCATCTGCCCTCTCATCAAGTAACGTACCCGTAGCCCAGCCGTCGTCCCAAATACCCACCACCTTCAACATGTCGCCACGCTCGAGAGCAAATTCGTCATTTGCACGAGGTTGGTAGGCCCAGAGGACAGCTACGCGGTCACCCGGGTGAATGTCGTCCTGTGAGTAGTAGTCCTTGAAAAATGGAAGCTGCTCCGACTGCTGGCTGTTGACTCCTGGCGGTGAAGACATCCCTCCTGCACTAGTTGGAGATTGTGCGTCCTCGCCCGCTAAAACCGAACTGCTGGAAAGTGAGCCGTTCCGTCGAATGTTGGTCGGCGGTGGGCGTAAAACACCGAGGCGATTTTCTGGTCCGGGGCTTTCTCCAAACGAGTCGGATGATGACTGGTTATCGCCCCGCCTTCTACCCGCCATGAATCCGGCGCCTACACCAATAGCGGCTGATCCCGCAGAAGCGCCACGTGCTGAGCCACCTCCCCGCGACGGTGAGCCGCCTGAATGGCCCTCCAAAGCCGACATGCGGGCGATCCTGCCGCCTGGAAGCACTTCGTATCCTTGAGGCGGCGTAGAGACAGTGGACGGGGTCGCATGTGCTCCTTTCCTGGTAGGGGACGGTTGATTGAAGATGTTATTATCTTTCTCGGATTCTCGTTCCCGGCGGCGTCGGAGGCAGAAGAAGAGCAAGAGCGCGAGAAGGAGTGTGCCCGCAACCGACCCGATGACGATGCCAGCAATGGCACCGCCCGAAAGCCCATGGTTATTTGATCCGTTTCCAGGTGCGCTCGTAGGACTACTAGTAGCAGTCGGATGGGTCGATGTGAAATTCTCACTTGGCGTTATGATCGGTAAGACTACGCCTGCACATCTCTCCTCCGCGTTCGAGTTATAACAGCAGGTGTCTGTTGAATTGATGCCTCCGGATGCACAATACGAGCACAAGCCGTAGGTGCTGGCTCCATAGCCGCAATTGTCGGGCTCGTTGTTACTGGCTTGGATACAGTTCTTGGGCGATAATGCATCTGCTGGTAATGCGCATATCTCAAAGTCTGATCGTATCTGACGCTGGGCATTGCTACCAGGTTGCGGACAAAGGTCTGGGTTAGCCACGATGTACTCCTCGCTCAGAGCGTACTGAGCACAATCAGAGACGCAAAGGGGTCGCGCAGCATCGGCTGGTACATCGCATAAAGGCATTGAGTTCTGGACAATCCCGTTGCAAAGCACAGATATGCTATAACGCGCATAAAGGTCGTCATCTGATCTGTTGACGGCTCCGCATCCCAGGAGTGTTTGGTACCTTGATTTTTGGTTAACTGGCTGGTAAAAAAAAGTCATTTGGCTGGACTCACTGTCGCTCTCGCCACGCGCCTGTGATATATTGAGTCAACTCTGAATCAAATGTGGCAACGTCCTTGACAACAGAGAGAAAAGGGCTATACGCAACATATTAGCACTTTTATCCATGTGGACAGCAAACCGGCGCATATGACGAGGATAAACCTTACAAGAGACCCGTGACGCTTTTGTCTGTTGATACGGATGCAGAGCTAAATGCTGGACAGGTAGTAGTGCCTTTTAAGGAAATGCAGGCGGGCTGCTCTTGCGCCATGGACAGGGGCGCTGAAGCGATTATTATGGATGCAGCTAAGCTTTTCATATTCCACCCTATACTGCTTCTTCGGGTGGAAGCCATGGTGAATTTATTAGGTGGTAACAAGTGCCCGTAATCTGTTGCTGATAAGTGACACATAGTGTGACCAGCGTCTAGAAGAGTAACAGTCGACTTCATAGAGACATCATGGTCCTGACCAGTCATTCCTCGTTTAATTTAGTGGTTTCGATAGGAGCGAGTTGTAACCTTCAACGACTGATGTATCTTTGACTAGATTGGCCGAAATTGTACGCGGGATGTTGGTAGAAAGAGTGAACTTTGATTCTGATCGTACTGTACGAAAAGATCGAATATGATAGTTGGTCCCGTAATTAGGTGCGAATGTTCTTTCGCGAGTGACTCGTAAAAAAGAATGGATGCAAGGAAAACGGATTGCTGATTCTGATTAACTGGAGGTCAGAGGCAGTGATAATTATGAGACATGCGCAAGCATCCGTAGTTTATGTGCCAGAGATTTGAGCTCCTCGAAGGAAAAGGAAGGTATGTCAGTTGGAGAAGGCAAGGCCGACATCAATGCGCTGAGGAAAGAGTAGGGCGGTTCGGATCCAGGTCTCGACTGTTGTGCCTCAGTGCAGTCCCCCCTCTAGGAAGGTAGGTAAGAGTCCAGGTGCGCGGTGCCGGCTAAGATGGGCGCAATGGGCCAGTTCGTAAGAGCACAGCCGGTCGATCGCGAGTTCAATTATCGGAGCACTATTATGAGTTCGCGTTCGGAGGTGTCGGGGAAGAAACGATAAGAAGACGCGGAACACCAGGACGAATTTGATCGATTGGTAGAGGTGTGTCAGAAAAACAATTACTACGAACAGAATTAAAGGTAGCAAGTAGGAAGGAAGAGGAAGAAGGAAAACTGATAGGCCAGTTGGGCCTCACACAGCAACGGATCGTGGGACCGCTGAAGCGCCTAGCGGACTGTGTGCGAGTGTGCTTGTAGGAAGAAGAGAAGTTGAAGGTTTTGGACGTTCTGGACGTTTGGAAGAGGTTGGCACAGAGTACACTGCGGTACGTGAGTACTTGGTTGGACAGCTGGGGAGAGGTACCCAGGTACACTCCTGTACGCTACCCTACCCGACCGTAGCTCTGGAAAGTCTGGTCTAGCGTTTTGTTTGGCTGCTGCTAAATCATGGGCCGTACTTGAATACTTGAAAGGGAAAGGTGCCGTGGCAGCTCACTTTTTGCTGATTGTTTAGTGCTTTTATCTAACACTTGGTGCTGTAGCTAGCAGGTACTTCAATGCCTGGTACCACGTAGCTCATATTAAGCCGCGTATCGGCACCGCCCACTTTCTCTCCGGTACACGCAGAAGAAGTAGTCATTTCCAACTGGATGCACATCTGTACATATTGTAAACATTACGGACCGCACCCAAACCCGCACACCACGTTCATCATAATGAACTGCAACATGCCATCGGCCATACTAGAACAGAACTGACAAACATATCCGGTCAACTTATCTAATATACGGCGCTACATCTATGTATGCGTTCATCTACCTATCTTACCTTCTTCTCAACGCAGTTGGTAAGCACATACCCAGCTATCGTGCTGGTAATTTCTCATTTGTCCTCCTTCGAAGGAAGCTGAGCAAGCCCCTTATTAACGACTCTGAGTGAGCGACTGTGACCAGGGATCCCATGTTAGCAATGATAGGAGTCTAGCTCACATACAGCAAAGCTTAGAAAACAGTAAAATTGCCCGACAGGGGTCGACCAATCGGCTACCGGAATCTGTTCCAAAACCAGCAAGACGTTGGAGACCTTAGATTTTAGCTGGGCTATCTGTACCTCTCTATGAGTAAGGTCAGCTGTAGGGCCTAGAGGTATTTTACATCTACAATGTACTGATATTCTTCTCCAGTATCGTCGTGTTTCGGGAGCTCCTTTGTCCTCTCTTTGCCTTGTAGCCATTGTTGTCGAAAAATCCCGACACGTGTAGGAAAAAGAAAGTGATGTCCATGATATGTAAAGATTTATAGCTTCTGTATACTAGCCATGTCAAGACTTTATACCTGGTATGATCATGCATCTGTGTGTATATAAAATTTTTTGTAGATGTCATTCCTATATCATCTCTAGCTTCGTCAAGAGAGATTGTTTCACACACTATAGATGTGATGGTATCACGCCAATACATGTACTGACCTGCCATTGGGTTGCTTTCTACAGATCTGTACAGCTGCAGCATATTTTCATCAGCACCGGGACTTGAACGGCTAGATTAGAGGCTATGGATGCAACTTCAACAGCTCGCTACCAAGAAGAGCCTGGTGGCTTATACTTATGTACGTACGTATAGATGTAGGTAGAACGTGTCTTGATGTTCGACTCACACTCATCAGGAACAAAATGTCTTCGGGCTCGAGGCGGTCGGTACGTAAGGGTTTTTTTTTGTTTTTTTTTTTAAAACAAATTACCAGCCTACATAGTAGACTCTTATCTACCTGTCATCCATGTCGATCAGGTCAACTGAAACTAGCGCTGTCCAAGTCTCACTTCGGGAAATTTCCTTCTTGTTTCACCTCGCATAAGTCGTCGTGGAGGTATTTGCCTACTATTCACTTGGCGCCGTGTTTCTGTAATTCCCTTTTTTACCTTATCACGTCTATATTACCAAAGTTTCAACAGTATAACGCCTTTTAGAACAGCCTTACATATACCGTTGCACAAACAAGCGAAGCAATCTTAGGTTAGGTATCTGTATAATTACTAAAATATGCTGTACGCAGGTATGCCGGTTAGTCCACCTATAAGTTTGCCAAGGTGGTGGTAAATACCAATAGATGTAAGCGCCAATGACACAGCAAATCTTCCCGTTCCACGGTAAACCTATCGCACATGATTTGCCAAAAGAGATGACTGCTGATGCCGTTGCAAAGCACTTGTCTACCCTATCCAAATTTCCCTGCATAACGAAATTCTTCTATCGCGGCTGGGTGACTGGCAGTGGCTGTGGCTCAAGCACTCGTCAACTATGCGTAAAAGCAAAGAAGCGCCAAACACATCTGCAACCAGATACCCGAAACACGGCAGAAGAGACCGACGTCAATTTGTTCTTTCGACCCCGCATAGGGGCAAGTGATTGTTGCATCGGATACTCTATCTATGGCCAGGTGAGCGGCTCACCCCGCAGATGGCATGCGGCATAGGCATAAACATAGAGCAAACCCTAGCGTGCGATCAAACGAACGAAAATCTGTGCTCGCTGCTGCTACCGCCACAGAACGGTAGTATCCGTCGGGAGTTTCTGCACGACATGACATGCTTCCGATGCGATGTGAGCAATAACTAGGTTAGGTAAGTAAGTAGATATATAGATCGATGGGCTGGTTGGGACTTCGTTCGCTGAGCTGCCTATGCAAGTCTACCGCCGTGAACGTCTGCGTAGGTATCTATGCACGTGTGTGATGACCTATATATACACCTGTATATACCTAGTAACTCCTTGAATCCTCTTTCAGATGCTAGATTTTATTATGCTTTTCGTTGTCAATTTACTCCGAGTACTGTTGCTTCGTGATACTTGATAAGTTGTTAGTGTTTACTGCTAGATACAAAGGTCTCAGCACTTAAACATCAAGGCATTCATGCCCATGGGAAGCGAAGTGCTGGTCGCGTTTATAACTGCCTCTTGTTTCTGACCCCAGATCTGCGCTATGTCCATGCGTTCATAAACATGTGTGAGTCCAAAATCTCAACAGACAAACTTGGGACTGAGAACAGTTTCGACTGCGCCTCCGCCTCCATTCATTTATATCTAAGGCAGCCGATACATACTTAGATCTCATGGAGGCCCTGTTTTGAAGGGGTTTCTTGGTAACGATTTTAGTCGTCCGTGTATGTTAAGTGCGGAGCGAAGGGGTTAGGAGAGAGCACCTGGGTCGCATTTGCCCATACTCGTTCCGTGTGTGGCTGAGAAAAGGCATACACATGGTACATGTGCTGGCGGATAGTAATTGTCTTCGCTTTGATTTCCTGTTTTTTCTATAGGTATTTATAACAACATCCTTTCTGCGGTTGATCTGTGCACCTGTCCTTGGGCTGTGTTTGGTTTGAGGATCACCAAGGCGATGTGCTGTTTCACCCTGTGGCCTCAAACCTGATCGCCTTGATATGTTGAGTCATTAACGCAGTGGCTGGGATGGAACAAAAAGAAATCGTACTGGCGGCATCTGTTTCTATATCTACGAGTTGATCATATAATAGATAAATTGTTTTGAGTTTAAGGGGCCCGCTTGATGGGATTGTGGCAGTGGTGGTATTTCTAGTGACTGGCCTCGGCGGTCAGGTAAAAGAAGTTCATTTAGTTGCTTTCAAGATCGCATAGACATCAAAGTTGCTGATCAAGAACGAGGATGAGAAAGCGGAGGGCGCCTGAAGTGAGAGCTAGATACGAGAATAAGATAAAACACTGCCACAAATGCACGAATTTAACGTGTCGAGGACGCACAGTTAGGGATCTGGGGTTTGTTCACGAAGAAAGTTCGCAATATCTGCTAGGTGGTAGGAATGGTCATCTGAGGGGGGAAATGATCCATGAACAGATTACCCCTTAATTCGTATGCTGAACAGAAATCAGAGACAGGTTATCACGCTATACAAACTGGAAATCTTATTAGGTGTATGCTTCGGGGACGTACACCGACATATCATGCAGCACCTTGTCGCCGTGTAAACTCTAATCCAGATACTTACCTTCGGGGTTGCTTCCCTCTACTAACTCGCTAAACCCATAAGCACCTTTGTAGACTCATGGGTTGGAGTCACTTCTTGACATTGCGGTATCTATGTCTGACTTTGTGTCAGGGGGTTCAATCCAGGCTGAAGGAAGGCATTTTCCTTTGAAGGACTTATTAAACCTTCACGGAGAGCTGGGTAGCTACGATGGCTAGGATGTAAAATGTCTCGAACATTTGATTGTTATTTGGTTTATCGTTTGGAATGGCTGGACCTGTGGTAGAGACATAAGAGTCTTGCCAAACAAGCAAGTCTATATTGTGATATTGGTTCCTGGAATTATTATTACATCGTATTCCCCATGCGACGTAGCTTCGAAGTCTTTTGTGTTGTTGTTTGTAGTTTTTTTTTTTTTTTTTTTTTTTTGGCTGCAATGATCCTCAATTCCCAGTATCGAAGGTAGTTTTATATGTACACGGTGATATAATTGCTCAAGAATCGCTCTTGCCCTCGTTCTTTGCCTTTTGTGCCGCCTCGTATTCCTTGATCTGTTTGCTCCAGCTGCGAAACACACCGTCAGTACCAGCCAATTCAATAGATACAAAGAGAGTATAGGAACCGCGTATAGGCTAGGAAATGCCCGGAATCGCAGCGAGGTGGGCGTGTAGTAAACATACTGTCGACTGGGGAAGAATTGACCGGGCTCGGGCATCTTATGTCTGTATTCTAGCTCGGAGCTCAGTTTCCACGTCAGAGCCGTGATGCCGAAGATGACGCCCATGAATATGGCGGTATTCCTTTTCCAATTGGCGGGCTGCGCATACCAGCCACCGGCGGGCGACCAGACGTGCTTAGGATACCTGTTCGAGCATTAGGCGGTTGATGGTCGGAGACGGACTTGAGAATGTCTGTATTATCTTACGGGACTCGTGGACCACCACCCTAATATATATTAGCTGGAAATTGAATACTGTAGGCAATGTAATATGCTCACCATCTTGTTGTTACGCGATAAAGAGTATCGCTTGGGTCTCAACTGACGTTAGTTGCGGGTATGAGGGTTAATTGAGGGCTATCGTCGCCAAAAGTCGATGAGCTCAGCTTCAGCTCCGCGTACAGTGTATGGTAGCTGGAACCTTGCACTGATCGATGCCAAGAGAGGTCCACCGCCCAGGTGGTTTGTACGACAGCCTGGCCAATAGTTAGTCCGGCCAGTCTTCGCGGTCATTTTAGAAGGTCCAAGGTTCTACGTTCAATTGAGTTAGGTGGGCCCAAGTGCACGGCTCAGCGCAGGTCTTCGGCGCATGTGGTCCCTGACTGCCCTGGACTGGCACCAGCTGGACAGCTGTATCTGCACCAGGAGTCTGCGTCAAATCGTCTTCGTCTCGGAAACTTTTTCTGGGCCAGACACAAGGCGACATCTACCAGCGATTTTTTTTTCGAGATACCCAAGCCAACCAACTCCGGTCCTCGGAAAATCAGCAATAAGGTGGGATGAGGGGATTCTGAATTACAAAGCGAATATGAAAAGGATACGGATTGGTCAATTATCGCGCCAGTGGCTCGCCGTCGCGCCCGTCCGGCCTGCAACGGCCTCATCGCGAGTTTCGTTATTAAGAGCGTCGAGGTCCCGCCCGGCTCCGCTGCACTCCCAAATAAGATGCCAATCCACCGCCCTATCCCCCGAGGCTATCCTCGAAGAGGGGGATAGCCACGAAGATACGAGTTCTACCCGGTCCCATCGGACTCTACCCTCGCCGCACCCTGATAGAGCGTCACGATCTGCCAAGCTCGCGGCCCTCCATGCACGACTCTCCCTCTCCTCAAAAATTCCTATCCAAGTCCTCGCACGAGCCCTGGTAGACCCATCCGCCGACCCAACCCCTCAATTCAACAATGCTAACCTCGCCTTTGTCGGTGCTTCTCTGCTCCACTACCACACATCCGAGTGGCTTGTTATGAAGTACCCGCGCTTGCCCATGGCCATTCTGTTTGAGGCTATGAAGGGCTACTCTGGAGAGCCTTCATTATCCCGAATTGCACGCGCCTGGGGCATAGAGCCAGCCGCCGCCCCTGGCGAGGAGGTTGACCCGGGCTACCTACAATACTCGAATGAGCAACCGACGGTCAAGGTACATAGATGGGGCTACGAGCGTGCCGAGTCAAAAGAACTGGTCAAGTACAAGTGGCGCCGCGGCATGAGCAGTCGTATTGTTCTCGATGACACCTTTGGCCGGTTGGTGTCTACTCCGGAAGTTCCTGGCACTCGCGAGGAACTTGCTGAGCGGGGCGTGGTAATTGAAAACACAGAGCAGAACGCATACGCTAACTTTGTGCGTTCGGTCATCGGCGCCGTGTATCTGTACTGCGGAAGCGAGGCGGTCAAGACGTTTATTAAGGCCCACGTACTATCCAGGCAGCTGGATCTAGACAACCTGTTCGCATTCAAACTCCCGCAACGAGAGCTGACGAGGCTGTGTGCGCGCGAAAACTTCGATCCCCCCGTTGCACGTCTATTGAGCGAGACTGGCCGTATGAGTAGGACGCCTGTCTTCGTGGTCGGTATTTACAGTGGTACCGACAAGCTCGGCGAGGCCGCCGGACCCAGCCTCAACGCCGCCAAGACGGCTGCAGCTATCAATGCCCTCAAGGCGTGGTATTTGTACAGCCCTGGCGAGGTCAATGTACCCAGCGATGCCTTTGCCGAAGATGCCGCCCCATGGAAACCCGCGTACGTCGATATTGGCGAGATAATATCCTGAATGTTCTTTTTGCCTTCTATCGAAGCAAAGATCCGGAAAGGATATCGTACTTGTACGAGAGGAACTGTAAGAATAGCCAGCCTACTCGCTCCCTGACTTAGAGCTATCTTCTGTGCAAGGTCCGAAGACGGACAGAAAGCTCGACAAGAGGGAAATGGGAGACAAGTAGGGGAGACTATGGAAGTCTGGGGGGGCCAACCACTCGGCTCACGCATGATAACAAGTCGTTGGTTGCATCGAAATCGATTCATGAAGACCCGTGTATCATATATTTATAAAACTGTCTTGCTCCCCTGCCTACCTATTTGTGTTAGAAAGGGCTGGGATAGAATGGTCAAGTTAAACAAATGAGTGTATATTATTTACATATACAATAACTAGCAATCGCTAATTTGCACGACGGGGAGGATAGGAAATTGGCTTAGCTCATACCACCTTACCTACCTACTGTTTAATAACGTGTATATATCATAGTGTATATTTGTGTTCGATCGTATAAGCTTATGAACCCACATTTAGTCTAAGTGCTTACCCTCCCCAGAAATGGATCTCATGAACTGGATATGATAATGCTCTTCTATACTGGGTATGCTACGCTGCACAGAAGGATTATATCTGTATTTACACAAAGGTATTATAGGTATCTCTCCGGCTCGTGTCTGTGTCGCTATACAACCAGCACGCACCAAGGACACGCCGCTTGGCTCCGCTGGGAGCACAAGAGGCAGACAACAACCTCATAATATAAGCCAGAAGGTGATCACCCAGTCAATCAACTGAAATGATCCCCTTCCCCAAGTTTATTAACAACGCCCATCCGCATCCGCCTTCTAAAGCGCTCATCCCTCGCCTCCTTCTCGGCGCGTTCACGCATCTTCTTCTTCCGCTCATAAACCGCCCGCACTGTACTCTTGATCTTCTCCTTTCCCTCATCGTAATTGGCGCGCGCGAGGGCGATCACGTTGTCGATCTGTTTGGGCGTATACACGAAGTTCCAGGTACTCATGTAATCGCTCTGCGCCGGGTCGACGCCTTTTACTTTGTCCGGGTTCGCGAGGAAGGGCATATATATGAGCGCCAAACCGGCGTTCGGCTCTATTAGTTTCCACGATGTGTCATCTGTTAGGGCCTTCGAGGGCGGTGGGGGTTCCGAGGAGCGCTCTTCTGTTGTCCCGACCCAGACGGTGCAGTAGCCTAGGTCCGAGTCCTCAGGATGGGATTGGTCGTGTTCGGCTTTCGTGCTGGAATCATCAGACCCAGAGCTTGTTCTTCGTGCTAGTCCCTCTTGTTTCGCTTGTGCGAGTCTTGCTTCTGCGTCTGCCGGGGAGTCGGCTTGTGCTTCTTCGAGTTGTTGCTCGATCTTGGCGGGAGAGTCTGTTTCCTTCGGCCAGCCGATGCCTACGGGCCAGCCCTTGATCCCGCGTTGTCGGGCATAACCATCTGCTACGGAGAGCCAATTATCTGTTTTTATATCTGCCGAAGCGTCGAACGCTACTACGATATCGATGTCGCGACCTGGTCGAAGCAGGGGGTATATAGGCAGGTTATTCGACATGCCAGCGTCCATCAGCTGTATATATGGTTTTTGGTGGATACTTGTGGGTGTTGTAAATCGTAGCTCCGGGCCCATTCCGTAGACAAAGTTGGGGATTGAAACTGGATCAACTTGATGCAGAGTTGGTTAGCTACGTCCTAAGTGAAGAATGAAAGAAACCCATGATATGAGGTGGTCACCGGGGCTTTTCCTTAGTTGCAAGGCATATATTTGGGATTTTGAGTGTTGACCGGAACAACATTGGATGGAATACAGATTGGGGATTGCTTACTAGGATGGACTTTCTCCAAGTCACCATTGTACCCGTATATCATCTCGTCGATTGCTCCAAAGCCAGTGAGGCTCCGTACAAGGGGCCGTATCTCACGATAGTAATGGCTGAGAGTGGCGCAAAAGGCAGACCCAAACAGTCCTATTAAAAGCGGCATTCTTATTTCGGGGAGATGGGAGCCATTCTGGGGCAAAACGTCTTTCCCACGGTCGAACCGTCGTCCCAGAGCCCATGTTGGTATACCCGCATTGAACTCTTCGCAGAAGAACTCGTAGGGAGTCAGCTCAAACCACTGGAACCAACCTTCCTGTTTGGCAATCTCCTTCACCTCCTCTGAGGGTGAGGGTTCCGGAACTGTATCTGGTATCTCGTGTCTCACAGCCGTGTATATGGGCAATGGGTTTTGACCATAATGTATGTATTCCCGTTGATTTGAGAGCTTATAGTCTTTCTCATTGACGCCAAGTTCACCCTTTGGCACCAGTAACCTTGCAGCCAGCAGTATACCATAGACATCCACTAATCCGAAACTAGCATTGGAATCGCCTCTCAGCTTTTCAACCATACCGCTGAGAAGTAGCTTGTTGGTGGGCGAGGAGGTGACTGCGGAAAAGGCTGCAGGCGGGAAAGCAAAGTGAACTCCTAGCCTGGCCTTCAAATGGTCCACCAAGCGGTCAAGACGACGCTCCGTGAGCGAGGAGTGGTAGAGGGACTGTAACCAGCAGGATCCGCTGACGCCCGATGTATAGGTCACACAATCGAAGAGCCCGTCTTCTTGTGTTGCCAACAGCGAGCCAGTTCCCGCGACTAGGGCGCGCAGCCCACCGCCCGAGCCGCATATGGCGATGGTTGGCACATCGGCAGGATGGACCTCCTTCTCGTCTAGATCCAAATAACGGGCTAAAGCGGCAACAGCAACTTTCTTCCGTCGGGTGAGAAATTCTTTCTCTTCTTCGCAGAGATCGCTCGATACTCGAACTTTGGCCGAGTACTGAATTTCCGGATGCACATATGAATCCTTGGCCTCACGCCATATTTCGTCAGCGAGGGACCCGTCGAACATGGCTAATTCGTTCTGGAGCTTCCTTATCTGTCGTGGAATAGCCTTGTACCACTCGGGTAGGACCATGTCGACAATGCGGTCAGACAAGGATGACCATTCGATATCTGTTATATTAGAGAGATCCTCGAAGTGCTTGGTAAAGGCGTCCCAGGCCGTCGGTTCAGCCGCAGCGTTGGCGCCATTCTGTGCAGCGTCGTTCCCATCGCCATTCCGCTGCGAGGATGGGTTGGTGGTACTTGGTTGATCGAACTTCACCTCACGTGCAAGTCGTGCTCGGCGGAGTTCGTCGCCTGGGTAGAGGGTGTATGTGAGCAAGCCGCCCACGAAGAGAGAAACAGGCGTCGCATAGGACGAAATACCGGTTTTGGTTTCTTGTTCTTGTTGATTTTTTCTGCCCCGGCTGAAGAAACCTCTAGTTAGGCTCCTGCGATTGGCCAACGGCAGCAGACGGCTCTGGTTGCCACGAACAAAGATCGGCAGGTGCTGAGCCGTCCTCCGCCATGCACGGTCTAGTAAGTGAGATCTCTGGCAAGTCCTCATCCTTTTGTCTCAATACCTCCTCAAAGATACATTGCATTGAGACTACCTGATATACATGCTTCTATAATTTGAATTTTTTTTGGACTTTCTAAAGAGATGTTGCGTACGTAGTTGAATAACATGACACGGTGACAGTGGGTAAACATTGAACTTGGATTTCGGGATAGAGCGTCAAAGGAATGACATCATTATCTTTCAATTTCACCTACGCAGATTATGCATATAAAGGGCATTGCGGCTTCTGGTGCACTACAGCATAAACGAGTCTATTTAATAAGTAGTACATCTATATTCTTACCTTTTTTATTTCCTCCCTCTCTTTACAGTAAGTGATACGCGATATCACACTACGTGTGCTTTGCTAACACATATATGAGTGAGCAAAAACAACACTGGAATGATATTTTTACATGCGTTGCGCTGATAAGAAAACGCTTGTCCAAGATCTCCCAGACGATACCAAAGCGGACAGATTCTAGCACAATCTATCAAAGAAACTGCCCACAGTTCAGTCGTGCGCCTTGCTATGTTCGCATGTAATGGCATACTTTTCAACCTGAACTCAGATCTCCCAAATACAGAGTGTTCGGTTTCCTAAGGGACCGGGTGCATATCGACTAATGAGTCAATGCATTCAACCCGGTCTTCTATATACTGCTTGAACGTTACAGAATGCCTTTAGGCCTTCGATACCCATCTCGGCACCAAAACCACTTTGTTTGTGACCCGGGAACGGAACATTAGCTTGCATCTCAGCATGGCAGTTCACCCAGATATTTCCAGCTTGAAGCTGATTAGATATACGCTCAGCCTGGTCTGCGTCCCGAGTCCATACGGATGCTCCGAGGCCAACGTCGATCGCGTTGGCTCTCTGGATGACGTCGGTCTCTTCGGACCATTTCATGACAGGCAGTATGGGTCCTGAGATATGTTAGACCTCGAGTCTTTCCGCCTACATAATGCTCGGTAGAAGGGCAAATTACTTACCAAATTGCTCCTCAGCAACTATGCGCGAGTCATCAGGTGGGTTATCGATGATGGTGGGCGTTATGAAGAAACCCTTGTTATCTGACACGGGCTCTGTGCTCCCAGTCGCAATAGTAAGGTTTGAACGCTTGATATCCGCAAGCAGATCCTTGACACGTTCGTATTGAGGTTCATTAGCGAGCGGCCCCATGAACGCGTCGTCGCCAACACCGAGCTTCAGACTCTGCGCAAAGCTAACCAGCGTAGCTAACACGGCATCATAGACCGACTCGTGAACATACACGCGCTTGATGGCGATGCATATCTGCCCAGAGTTAGCAAAAGCCACAACGCCGATCTTGCTCGCGACGGCGACAGGGTCAACGTCCGCGCAAACGATAGCAGCGTCATTTCCACCTAGCTCAAGAGTAAACCTCTTCAGCGTCTTACTGCACGTCTCCATGATCTTCCTACCAACCGGAACAGAGCCGGTGAAGCTGACCATGTCGACGCCCGGATGCGCAGTCAAGAATGGACCCAGGCTGTCGTCTCCACTCAATATCTGCAAGATCCCTGGAGGGAAGAATTGCGCGCCTAGCTCTGCTAGCTTCAGGCTGGCATACGGCCCGAACGGCGAAGGCTTCCAGATGAATGCGTTGCCGCTTAGGATGGCTGGCGCGAGCTTCCCGCATGCGAGCTGGACGGGAAAATTCCATGGTACAATGCCCACGGCCACACCTAGGGGCGTGTACCTAGATATCACCTTGCGCTCTGCGGTGCTTTCGATTATGTCGATAGGAGGGGACATGTTCGAGAACCCTCGGAGCCATTCTACGCTTGAAGATACTTCGTGTTTTGCCCACATTGGCTGGGTTTATTGGTGTTAGTATTTGGCTTTGCCGGTGCCCTGTGGTCGGGCAAACAACTCACTGGCTTTCCTATTTCCATCGTGATTAACTTGGCGAACCCCTCGGCGTTGACTTCGATAGCGTGGGCGAAATTTCGTATGGCCTCGGCTCGCTCCCTCCACGGCACTTTGACCCAAGACGCCTGCGCTTTGCGGGCGGCCTCGACGGCTCTGTTGGCATCTTCCTGCGTACTTAGAGGCAGGTCAGGATTGACTGCTAATGTCGACGGATTGACGTTTTGGGGTCCTTTTCCCAAGGTGCTGGATGTCTTGCCATCGATCACGTTGGAAAACGTTGTGAAGTCTAGAGAAGCCGCCATAGTTTTAGACCATGTTACGGGTATGTAGGCCATCGTTGAGGCTTAGTGAATTGGGAGGCCTTCCCCACACCAGGCTCGATCTGAGCATTTAAGTAAAGCAGATTATCAAGAAACGAAGCTGTGTTAGCCCGCTGCTGACGCCACCAAGTTTTATAGAATCCTATAGACCCCTCGTTATTTACGCCAAGGTCAAAGTGTCGGCGGACCCCTGTCTGCTTCATGTGAAAGCGCTGCATCGAACCCCGCGATTGGCAACTATTCCTAGACTCGAAACGCGCCGCATTGACGTCCACGCGTCAGCTAGGTTCCTTAAGTATATAAAGAGATTCGCTAAAGCCGAGTTAAGCATTACATAGTATTGAGTCGTCATCGTGGAACAACAAGTAGCCGCCGATTCACTGTTGCCGTTGGTAGTCAGCCTATAGATGATTACTAATCCCGTGACTACTATCATTCGGTAGGCTATGCAGCATGATTTATCACATATTTCCAAGGTTGGCCTCAGAGTAGCGGAAGATGCAGCTCGTGTTGCATATTGCATGTGGCACTAGAATACCTACCTTTCTACCTTACCTCCTTCACTCATTTTTAGGGTCCTAGTACAGATTGAAGCTAGAACGAAGGGCATTTTCCATAGTAAAATAAATATACACATATAGGGAGCAAGTGGTATTATGAATATTGCCTTGACTGACACTGCTGCGTCGCTGCTTCCCGAAAACTTCAACTCGTCGTCGTCGGCCGTCAGCAAGCGCCTGGTGTGGCTGCATCAGTATTGTTAGCACGGTAGCCTGTTACAGATGCAATGATCGGAGTAGAGTTATTGGCCCCGAGCGGACCGGGAAAGGTATGTCGGTCGGGATACAGGTAAATTGCTATTACCGAGGAGGCAGGGAACCTAAGAGTAGTCTCTCCATCATTCATTGCGGCTGAGTGACTATTGTATCTGTAGCACTGGGCTAGTACGGCACGGGTGGGAATTGAGGGCATGGCATGCGGGCAAGGTCCGCAGAGCTTTTGTCCAAGGTGGTTCTTGGCTTGGACGATCAGGAACGTATTCTGAGACTTGCGATACAAGCATTCTATGTGTCACGGCTCTGACCCGGACTAGCTCCGGCCCGATGCAAGGACACTAAGCACGTGGGCACAGCTATCCCTATATAAGTACGTAGGTAGATATAGGATATCTCTGCTTCACAGAGGTTCTTTCCTTCCTTGTGCAATAACAAGATGTCTATACGGACTGCCCCAGCAGTGTGAACTGTGACACTATGTCACGTTATGGCTAGTATTATTTATAAATCGGACGCGTGTTTGCTAGCGTCTTGATTTCTTGTTTGTAGTAAAATAGAATAATTGTTATTCAAAGTTGCACCAATGCCTTAGTGTGCGGTGAGTCCTTGATCGGATCTCGCCTATTTACAAGTAGGTTGCGGTGCCTGCATGCACCTCGCCTCGTTTAATAGGCCGGCACTATGCGTATAACCTGCTGCTCAATCTAGTGTAGTTTCTCTCGTAAAGCAAGGGAGTAGGTTGCGAGTCTTCCTGCCGCTGCGATGGGACGGAACCGTCGAGTTGGCACAATAATCATTGCTTCGGTGGCCGGGACTTTGAGCGCTTAGTAGGCTACTCTCTACAATTCAACTTGTATAAGATCTCTGCACCTAGAGCTTGATCAAGAACTGAGAGAGGACTACAACCACTCTTGCAATAGAAATAGGCGGCATGATATCTGGTTAAGGTCAAATTTCGAAGGCGCCAGAACTGTGTTAAGCCCGGCCTTCAACAAGCTGTATGTCGAGAAGGGGACGCAGATCTTTTTCTTTATATCACCGTCAGTTTATTCTCTAACTCTTCCCACTGAGCCTAAATGTCCTTGGGAATAAAATTTTAGAATGGCAAAATGTGCCTTGCTCTCGGCCCAATGCTAACATCATGTCAGATAATTGTCTTAGAAGGTATGTGACGATTGCTTGATTGAAACTGGATTCTTAAGTATCTATGCTTGTCTTGTCTATTGGCTGCTGCTATTAGGGTTAGCTGCCTATAACCAGCCTGCGGGTTGATGTTGATTTAAGCTCGAGGATATTGACCTCGTGGAGATCTATGCACAGGCAAACACAATGTCATCTATGGTCCGGTGCTTCACGCCTTGGTAAGAAGCTAGCCAAGTACCGGAGGGACACACTTACCACGTGGCAAGCCAGAGGAGCGCCCAATAAAAGTAAGCAGGACGGGAAAGCAGTACTTTGGGGTTGACTAGAGGTTATTTGATGATCGGAGGTAGTATAATAGTATTACGATACTCGCATTTAGATCTTGAAAACTTGACTACCGAAGGTCCTACGATGCCAACAGACGTGCCCACAGGTTTAATACGTTTTAACCTTATAGATGCTCTTTTGTTATTGTGTATAATACTGCCGTATTCGTGGTATATACTTTCTAATGATCGGTCAAAGGTTTCTTGCATGACCTGTACAATAATACTATATGAACCACAAACAAAGTTGAAGCACAAGTGGAGTTAGTTAGATATTTAATAAATTTAAAAATAGACATAGCTCCTTGGCAAACTTAGGAGTCGAACCTCTGATACATGATGCGTAAAAGTGCAATGAGAAGAGTCCCGGCAATCGGTTGGAAACTGCCTCAATAGCCTGCTGGTTCTCTGCCCCATTTATCCTGGAGGAGTTATTGGGTAGAAGCTCGGCTCGTTCCTACCGTATCGGTAGAGTGCTCTGCAACGTAAATGTCTCCGATGAAGAAACTTGACACTGTTAATAGGTAAAGAATTGTAGTGGGCCCCGCCAAATGGAAAGCTAAGGGGTAAGTACCCTGGTAGTAGGCACTTATTTTGCGGTGACTGTGGCTTGTGGGCGTTACTTGCTGTAGGTCTATCGGGAAGCGAGAGAAAAGGGGCTACCTATGTTAAATAGGTACTAGGTAGACAGCCAACCTAGATAATTAGTTGCTTAGAACTATGTAAGCATGTAACCTATTATTTAATCCTTTTTTATTTTTTATTTTTTATTTTTTATTTTTTTTGGTTTTGGGCGGGGGTTATCCCCTCTCATCCGGCGTGATTGTCCCTTGCGCAGGAAAAATTGAAGGCTACGCGGTGCAACAACGACCAAAGCCATGTCTTCCCTATACTCGCCTCTTCCAGATGAGGATACTTTACGCCTGATCACAATAAGGCCTGGCCCTTTCTTTGCTGACCTGGAAGGAGATCTTGTTCCTGTTCCCTTTTCTGCGAAGCCTCGATACCTGGCCCTATCGTACACATGGGGTGCGTCAACCGCGGATCAGTTCCAGTTTCCGGCCGCCTTCGTCGCGGGAGATAACGGTTGGGCACCTATCATGCCTGCGGAATCCATTTCCGGAGCACTGGACAGCTCCAGTGAGACTTCGCAGGAAGAGATCACAATCAAGATTAATGGCACAACTGTTGCGATCGGACATAACTTGGCGCTGGCTCTCCGCTACCTCCGGTCTCCTACCTACCCGCTCAGGCTTTGGGTCGACTTTCTCTGCATCAATCAGGCTGACATCGATGAGCGTAACGCCCAAGTGTCCATTATGTCGTGGATTTACTCACGCGCCACAGCCGTGATAACATGGCTGGGTCTCAATGGACGGAATCAGAAGCTCCCACTGGAGCCCGAAATAATGAGCAGAGAAATGGAAATTGCTTACGACAAGGGGAACAGCAAAGAGTTGGCGGGATGGTTTGCGGAGTATGTCACTAATTCTTCGAGTGCGTCCAATCGCAACATCCTTGAGTCACGAGGTATCGAGGAAGACGAGCTCGAGAGGCTAGAAACGGCCAATCAATTCGCCAACTCGATGGTTACGAAAACGAACTATTGGCAGCGTATGTGGGTCGTCCAGGAGGTTGTGAGTATTTTCGAAAGTATTGTTTATTTCCCAATGCCCATGTCATTTAAAGGGAATTCATGGTTCTGAGGCTCCGACACATATAAGTATATATCATGGCATACTGGTTGCTAACCCACACTCCACAGTGCTTGGCATCTAAGGTGTTCTTTGTCTATGGGCCGACGGTATTTGTCAATGAAAAAGCCGTACACTCTGCTCACCAAGCACTCAAGCTCAAGGTGGCCAGGGGCATGGACAAGATCTTTGAAGCGAGGCGCTTCCGCTATTTCGAAGAAATGCGCCTAGAGCGTTTAATCGAGGAGTTCATGGCCCAGAAATGCGCCGATCCGCGCGACAAGATATACGGCCTAGCCGGTCTAGCTAATGATATCGAGATTGTTGAAAGGTTAGCTGAGGATGATGAAGACATAGCAGTAACCACAAGATATAACGGAAGCCAAAATGTCGAGTTTATCATTGACTACCGTCGGCCTTTCTACGACATCTGGTGCGATGTCGTGCAATACATCTTTCGATGCCCGTATTACTTTGTACCATCGCATGCGGACACGGACGAGAGCCAAATTAGGCACCTTCGCCATGTTAGACTTACAAACGTGGTCCGGTTTGCGGGCCTCGTACAGAACACGCTGCAAGACGAAGTCGAGAGCGAGCTCGCCCAGCTAGTCACATCGTCCGAGGCCTCCGAGACAGGCGCCCCGCTGCAAGGCCCGAGACTCTTTGGTCGTCACGTCGTGCCCGCCAGAGGTTACCTGGCGGGTAAGATCTTGGATTTTGGCCCGTCGTATGCTAATTATGTGGGGTCAAATCGCCATCAGACAGCCTGGCGGGCGTTGTGGCGCAAACACTACCGCAAGGAATCCGACTTGATGAAACTACGCATGATGGAAGAAAGTTATGCGGCCAAGATATTGCTGTACAACGAGACCGATGTCGGCCGCATCACCCACATGAAAGGAGAGCCCTTCGTTGCTTATCCCCGTCTAGAACACGAGATGCTAGATGATCTGACTGCTGCAAATACGCCCAATGCGGACAGACTACAAATCATAGACAACCTCCTTGAAAAATTGGCAAGCCACAGTGTTTCTGAAGACACACCAGAGGGAGAGGCATGCCGTTTTATAGGCACCGACTGTTGCATAGGACTAGCGCCGCCCGGGGCTGCCAGAGGCGACTGGGTGATTCGATTCTGGGACTGCGACACGGCCGTCGTGGTACGTGCTTTTGACGGCGACGAAACCGATACCAATACCGTCCTGCGGTTGATAGGCCGCGCCGACGTAGCCGACATTTCGGACCGCAAAGGCCCTCATGGTGACACGTTTGGAAACGAGGCGCTGCAGCGAGATTACTTCACTTTTTATACGCCAAGTAAGATTATCGACATGGTGATGGACTGGCGGACGCTACAACGCGTCACGGCCTCTATTACGACTTAAGTACGTAGGGAGCTGGTGGCTGGCAGACGTGACTTAGATACATCCTAGCCTGCAAATGACGACTGTGTCACGATTCTAATCTGGACTAGCCCCGGCTTAAAGCACGGACACAGGCACGGGCTACAGCTACCCCTATATAAGTAGATATAGGAAATCTCTGCTTCTCAGAGATAGTACTTTCCTTGTGTAATAACAATATGTCTACACAGACCACTCGGCAGTGTGAACTGTGACAGACTGTTTTACATAGGAAATGATGCCTGCTGTTGGGTTCACTTTAAGTTGACTAGATGTCTTGCGGTTGAGAATATGTGGTAGTGCGATGTGCTAAACAGTGTGTCACTGTTCTGGCCCGGACGAACTCCGGCCCCGAAGCACGGACTACAACTACGCCTATATAGGTAGATACGGGAAATCTCTGCTTAACAGAGATTCTTCTCTTCCTTGTGCAATAACAATATGTCTATACGGACCACCTGGCAGTATGAACTGTGACATAGTGTCTGTTAGTTGACACACGCACGATGACGTCTCAAGTATAGGCTCTTTTTTTTTTTTTGAATATAGGAGTTTATCTTCATGTTTAGACTCGTGATCTGGAAATATTGCCATATATCTACCGTCATTTGCATCTTGGTATTAGGTACTCATATAGATGGCCTTAAGCCGTGGCAGTGTATGTGTTTACCATCTCTGTATTAACCTCTCACATATCAACACTGCAATGTTATTAATCCGAAATACTACCACAAGTAGAACAGAGTCAAGTCTGGCGCGTTGCCTCCTAATTACATGGTTATATGTACGGGTCTGTGATGCAAACTCAAATAAAAGAGATATACACTATACCAAATAATAAATGATTCTATTAATAGAGGTCCTGCTTTAGGGTCTGAGTTATGCACGTTGACCAGTTTCTAAAGACTTTAACAAAACAGTATTTTATTTGCAGACAAGATTCTACCCAGCATGTTTAAACCTAATAGCTGCCAGTTCAGATCGCGCAGCTAGGTTTGGTGACCTAAATGTTAGTTATCTTGTAGACGCATAACATTGGGGGCAAATCAATACAACCACGCAACAAGGGGCAGGGGGCCATACCTAAGTATCAGTCAATGTTCGCAGCTCTTGTTGGCGGTTGCTGAGGAAAGGCACCTGTAGTGATCACAGGGAAATTTCTGACGCTAAAATAGGTTGATAAGATATTGATGCCCCTATCATTCTTGATGCGGATGCAGATGCTAGGAAATCAGCTGGTATTGCTGATCACGTGCGGTGCACAACATGCGGTTCCTTTGTAGAACAGCCTTGTGCGTTGTGCTGGGTATAAATGTTCTGCATGTGTCATTATAATTATAGCCAGTCTAATAAACATACTGTTAATATATTAAAGGCTTTAGTAGGGCTTATAGACTCTATAAAAATATTATAATAATTAATTGTTTGCTTTGATATCTAGATTAATAAAGAATTTACTAAAGAAAATCTATAGCAGTAAAATTTATATATATATATTATATGTCACTTGTTGTGCATACATAGTATACTAACATTATACTAAGGCTAAGACATATTAAGAAATTTCAAGTCACACTACCGCTCTTGAAGTTTACAAACTGCTTCCAAATTAACCAATCACTGCTACCTATCGTGTTGGAGCTTACAGACTATTGAGGTCAGTGACACCTACTATAGTAACATTCACACAATCAACGTTCTCATGCCAAACATGCTAATCTATTTACTTCTCTGCGTTTCTACCCTAATGGCAAACAATGATTGACACATCTTTATCCTCAAGGTGGTGTCAGCTAATTCGAATCTATTTATCCCCAGTATGTTGCAATATAATATTGCGACCAGTTGCAACGTCTCAACCAATGAAGAGTAACACATCAAAGACCACAGGGCGAGGCCCCCACACACTATAGTCTGCTTGCATCATAGGGAACCCCCTGGTCTGTCACCGCTACCTTAGCGACATACAATGTCTCGGTCCTGTATCATAAGCGGGCCGAACCCGACAGCCTAAGCCCTATAAGCCTCGGATGCCTCGCGTATTTTGAATATACTTACCTCTATGTCGGCCCTGAGATGCTGAGCTTGACTATGCTCAAGTGAGGGAATAGAACGAATAAAATACAAATGTTAGTACATTGGTAGTTCGAGTCCTTTGCCCGTAGTATAGATAGGGCAGTGATAGCCGGGGTCCCTGCCGACTTTCAGCTCGGACTGTTAAATGTCTACATAGTATTTGCTGTACAGAAGTACCTACCTTGTACTCTTCAGCACATCAGCTCGATCTGCCCGGCTAATTTATCAGCCAGCGGGAATAACAAAATATACGACGATGCGCAAGTTAAACTACTGATGCCAGACGTATCTGCGCAGATAAATAGCGCTATCATGAGATACTTCATAGGTCTGCCAACTCAATGAATCAGTGCTTACTTGCATGAGACATAGAGGGAAAGAAGATGAAATGCAATATGTCACACGGTTTAGGATAAGCGGTGTAGCATTGCAGACAGGCGAGACCGCGTTAGTCCGTGCGGGCATGGGTATGGGTAGATATGAATTTGATAAATTAGGCGCAGCAAACCCGCATTACCTAATACCTACCTCTTTGCCGTAAATGCTGCCTTACCCTGGTCGCTGGTATGGGTAGGGGTTATGAGCCGTTGCGGCCGTTGTGACTTTTCTTTTTTCTCTTACCGGGGTTAAAGAGACACGAACAGGCCTCCAGCCTCCACTTGATAACAAACTGTCTTATATGGTTCCACAGTCCGGTGATGTTGCAACCCCAAAAGAACGACTTGGCAAGCGGTCAAAAAGGTGAGATAGGAGTTGTAATAGGCGCAAACCCGACAACCCTGGGGCTTTTTACCAAATGTCGGGCATCAGGCATATTCCCGATAGTGCCGTTATAGTTAAGCTTGTTTTTTTATCAGTTCAGCTTGCTTTGTGCTCAAGCTATTCCCTTCTTGACTTGTAAGCTATGGATAATACTAGATATGCCTCTAGATACTACTAATGAAATTATATTTAAAGTACCTGGGCAGAACCCTCAGCATTGAAGCCGGCATCTGATTCAAGGAGAAGCAATGCGTCACACATAACCGCGTTACTCACTAACTACACCTCGCCTTAGTTCTTCTCACTGCCTGTGAGAAAGTCCTTAACATGTCCTCCAATGAAGACACGATATGGCTGTTTGGAGATCACACGGGAGATATCCTCCAGTCTCTTCAGGATACATGCAATATTGGTTCCTGTAGCAGTGCCATGACTGCCTTCTTCTCTACGGCGATGGAGAGACTGGGCAGGGCGATAGCGGATACGCCTTTGCGGGAACATGGATCATATCTCTACAAAAGCTCGCCGCTGGATCTGGCGCTGGCAATGAAGGAGAATATTTCGAGTGACGGTGGCGGTAGCACAGCAATAGCGACTGCACTCCTTTGCATCTCTCAGTTCGCCGATCTGATAGCGTAAGTGGACCCGAAGCCCAACCTGAAAAGAGGACAAAGAATAGCTAACGTCACCTTCGTTACCGAAAAGCCATCTAGAAGCCGACCCGAGAACTCTAGAGTCATCACTAACACACCAGAACATCCTAGCAGGGACATGTACCGGCCTGCTCACAGCAGCAGCAGTAGCATGTTGCAGGAATCTGACAGAAGTCCTCTTAGTTGCAGAAGAGACGGTTGAACTTGCATTCAACCTGGGCTTCGAAGCGGAGAAGAGATCGGCTTATCTGGAGCCAGTAACGTCATTACCGTCAACAACCGGGCTTTATAAAACGTGGGCAACCTTTCTTGACAACTTCAATATCGATGACGTGCAAAGTGCTTTGGAGGATTTGTTAGTTCCGGCTCATGCCAAAGTATATGTGAGCACTATCGGCAAGTCGTCAGTCGTCATCAGCGGGCCGCCGTCCACGATGGCCAAGTTGTTCTCACAGAGCAGTATGTTAGAACACTCCGATAACACTCCGCTTCCTGTCATGGCCGCCTTTCATGCGGAACATTTGAATCCTATATCCTTGCATCGTTTGACTGGGGGCTCACATCAAACGTTGCTGGAGAGAAAGGTGGAACACCGGTCCATCATCTCATCACACTCGGGCGCGGTAATTTCGGGCGAGACATTCGGTGACTTGCTCCAAAAGGTGTACGATGACATCTTGCAGCTTCCGGTTTTTCCTGAGGCCATCACCCAGGGAATACGCAAGTATCAGATAAACAAGGCTTCGTGTGTTCACTTAGGGCCAGAGAGCGTTGCGAACATAATCAGCCCGCTACCAGAAACAATCCCAAAGAGTCTTCCCACCAAGCCTGCGCCGGCGGCATCACATGTGGATCCCCGCGACATAGCAATAATAGGAATGGGTATCCGCCTCCCCGGAAGCGAAACCCTTGACGAATTCTGGACAACCCTAGTAGAAGGCCGCGACCTACACGAGCAAATCCCAGCAGACAGGTTCGACATCTCTACGCACTTCGACCCCAGCGGCAACAGACGCAATACAACGCATACCCCTTACGGCGCCTTCGTCGAGCGCGCGGGCTATTTCGACAGACACATGTTCAAGATGTCGCCCCGAGAAGCGCGCCAGACGGATCCGCAGCAGCGCTTGCTATTGCTAGCGACGTACGAAGCGCTTGAGATGGCGGGGTATTCGTTCGACGGGTCTGCGGGCGCGTACCCCGGGCGCCGCGTCGGGTCGTTCATAGGTCAGACCAGTGACGATTGGAGAGAAGTAAACGCGAGTCAGGATGTGGACACGTATTTCATACCGGGCGGCATGCGGGCATTTGGACCCGGTAAACTGCATTACCATTTCGGATGGGAAGGCCCGAGTTACTCCGTGGATACGGCGTGTTCGTCCAGTGCGTCGGCTATTCAGCTTGCCGTGTCTTCGCTTCTGTCGAGGGATTGCGATATGGCTATCGGCGGGGGCGTCAATTTCCTCAGCGCGCCCGACATATTCGCCGGCTTGAGTCGTGGGGGGTTTCTCTCGGCTACGGGCGGTTGCAATACTTTCGATGACGCTGCGGACGGCTACTGTCGTGCGGATGGCGTTGGCGTGGTCGTTCTCAAGCGGCTGTCTGATGCGCTGAATGATCGGGATGTTGTCCTGGCTGTTTTGCGAGGCGCAATGACAAATCACTCGGCTGGTGCTGTTTCGATAACACACCCGCACCGCGAGAGCCAGGAGAAGCTGTTCAAGACACTTCTTACGAACGTCAACCTTGAGCCCAGGGATATAGATTATGTGGAGATGCATGGGACGGGCACTCAGGCAGGCGATGCCACGGAGATGTCCTCGGTGATCAATGCGTTAGCCAAGGGCTGTCGGACTAAGGCAAATCCGTTATATGTGGGCAGTGTCAAACCGAATCTCGGACACGGTGAATCTGCCAGTGGCGTGACTTCTCTGATCAAGGCAGTCATGATGTTGCGGAAAAACACGATACCACCACATGTAGGAATCAAGGGCCATATAAACAAGAACCTTCCAGACTTAGAAGAATTTCACACTCGTCTGTCTGCTGGAAATACCCCTTTTCTACCCAGAAGAGGCCACAACGCAACACGAGCAATTCTGGTCAATAACTTCGATGCAGCCGGGGGCAACACTAGCATCGTCATTCAAGATCCTCCACTCTTCGTAATAGAAGGGGCCGATCCTCGGCTATACCACGTCGTTACCATCAGCGGGAAGACGTCTAAATCAGTGCTGGGTAACTGTAAGAGGCTTCTCAACCATCTTGAGCAACACCCGAACATCCGGCTCGAGGACGTCGCATACACGACAACAGCACGGCGGATACAGAATCAAGCCTACCGCCGCGCGTACACCGAATCGTCCGTGAGTGGTTTGCGCCAGAGCCTCAAACAGACGATTGCAAGAAAAGAAAGGACCAAAGCCATCCCCCGGAATACCTCGGCCTCGCTCCCATTCGTGATCTTCACGTTCACGGGGCAGGGATGCGCATATGCGTCCATGGGGTCGGAGCTACTCGACACATACCGACCATTTCGAGATTCGATAGTACGGATGGCAGAGATTTGTATCTCGTACGGATTCCCTAGCTTCTTACCGCTGATTGAAGATCCGCAATTGTCGCTTTCGGAGGCAACCCCCGTTCAGGTCCAGACTGCTATCTTGGCCATCGAGCTCGCTATCGTAGAGCTATGGAAGCACATAGGCGTGGCTCCAGATGCGGTGATAGGACATAGCCTCGGTGAGATGGCGGCTTTGTGCACGGCCGGAGTGCTATCCGTGGCGACGTGTTTGTATCTGTGCGGGAGGCGGGCACAGTTACTAGAGAAGCGGTGCACGCCTGGTACACACGCGATGCTTGCCGTGCGGGCAAGCGCGGTAGAGGTCGAAGGATATCTGCTAGACATGTCATGGCAGAAGGATGCTAATGAGAGCGAGGAGAAGTGCGAACTAGCCTGCATCAACAGTGCGACGTCCACGGTTGTCAGCGGGCCTGCACGGCGTATCAAGAAGTTGCAGCAGCATCTACAGAGCTTAGGTGTGAAGACATGTTTGCTTGACGTGCCCTATGCCTTCCACTCTTCGCAAATGGATGTCGTACTTGACGACTACGAGGCGGAGGGTAGATCAGCCTCGTTTGCGCCCCCCCGTATTCCAATCGCATCCACAGAGCGAGGAAAGTTGATTGCAGAGGGTAGTATAATCGATGAGGCCTATCTCCGGCGACAGACGCGAGAAGGAGTACGTTTTTCGTCAGCTGTGGACGCCTTAAGGAGCGAGGATAGGCTAGTCAGTGGAAGACGCTGTGTATGGATCGAAGTAGGGCCACACAGTCCAAATCTCGACGCGATCCGGAGTATACTCACCCAGTCTGGAGAAAAGAACGACTTGTTCCTGCCGTCCATGCGGAAAGGAGAAGACAATTGGAAAGTTTGGTCAGGCTCCGTAGCCGCGGCGTACGAAGCGGGGTTAAACATCGACTGGCGGCAATTCCATCGACCTTTTGAGAAGGCACTTCGGCTCGTCGAGCTCCCAAGCTATGCGTTCGACTTGGACAACTACTGGATCCAATACAAAGGCGACTGGTCGTTGACAAAGGGGCGGCCGCGGGCCATCCATAATGCATGTACAAACGGGATTAATAGAATTTCCAAACAGCATCCATCGCTCCCAAGCATTTACAGGGTTCAGACAAAGTCGATTAATGCTAGCGAAATATCGATGACGTTCGCCATCGACATTTCCGATACGCGTCTTGAGGACGTGTTGCGAGGACATGTTGTCAACGGGAACCAACTGTGCTCTAGCGCGCTTTACGCGGACATAGCATTTACAATCGCGGGGTATATGCGTGGCGTAGCGAACGCCGACGGCACGAAACCCAGTTTATGTATGGACGTTCAAGACATGGAAGTGTTTGAGCCGCTTATAGTGCGAGAGCACGATCCCACGCACGTGCTTCTTGTCACCGCGAGTTTGGTAAAAGAGGTGGACGTAGTACGCATCAAGTTTACTTCTCAGCAAGGCATTAGCAACAAGAAAGATCACGCGCAGTGCATGGTGAGCTTCGGAAATGGCGAAGCATGGAGAAAGGAGTGGCAGCAGCGCACTAGTACGGTCCAGGACCGGATCAAACACTTGATTTTGTCTTCTAGAGACGGCCCAACACACAGGATTCTGCGCAGTATGGCCTACAAGCTCTTCAGCTCATTTGTAGACTACTCAGCGCCCTACCAAGGGATGCAGAAGGTGTATCTTGACAGCTCGGCGCGCGAAGCGGCGGCAGAAGTACGCTTCAACACGAACAACGGGGCAGGGATGTTCATGTATCACCCCTGCTGGATCGACAGTATAGCTCATCTCTCCGGGTTTGTCATGAATGGCTCGGACACGACGCCCGCGGATACGGTGTATATCTCGCACGGATGGAAGAGCATGCGGGTAGCTCGTACATCGTTAACTGAGGCGGCGACTTACCAGACCTACGTGCACATGAAAGACGACGCGCGGGCGGTCGGTGTGGTGCACGGTGACGTGTATGTTCTCGAAGCTGACAGCACCGTCGTCGCCTTGATTAAGGGGATGAAATTTCGCCGTATCAAGCGTTTCCAACTAGCCCACTTTCTACCACAACAGAGCGATATAAATCATACTGGAACAGAGAGGAACAAGGAGGCGCAGCCGCATATCGGTGGGATCAAGCGCGATCCACGGGTGGCGAAGTCCATCACAGTAGATGTGGGTGACTCGGACAATATTGCTAATATCGCGCATGCGAAGATGAACGGGAGTGAGCCACGGACTATGCACATGGATGCGGTTCTTTCGATCATCGCGGAGGAAGTGGGCGTCGGCATAGGAGACCTACCCGACCATGCCTTTCTAGCCGATTCGGGTGTCGATAGTCTGCTCTCTCTCAGCATCGCGGCGAAGGTGAAGGAAATAGTCGGGTGGGAAGTTCCTTCGACCGTCTTCTACAGCTCAGCGTCTGTTGCCGACCTGCGCGTAAATCTGGACAAATATAACTGCAATGGTGTGCTTGAATCACGTGCCGACGACACGACGGCCCCGCCGCTAGGGTCTGCCTCCAACGAGACTACTATTAAGCCGGAACACAGTAACGGTATCAGTAACGGTAACGGGATGCAGGCGCAGAAGAAGAATGGGTTAAAGAGCAACGGTGATATCGATGTCGATCTTGTCGCGGGTGTAAACCTCCTACACTGCTGCTCAAACAGAGGTGCTACTGGTACCGAACGAACCAACTTGTTTGTGTTTCCCGATGGTGGAGGCCGAGCGAGCAGTTACACGGGGTTGATGTCAGTGCTAGATGATGCAAACTGCAGTTTCGATGCTATATACGGTCTCGACAGTCCCTTGTTAGGCAAGCCTGCCGACGCGTTGGACGACGTATCGCTCAATGACGTAGTAGGTGCATTTATCCACACCATCCGTACGGTGCAGCCACATGGGCCGTACCACCTAGGCGGATGGTCTGTCGGCGGCGTTTTCGCATTTGAAGCGGCAACGCATTTCCAGGACGTGTCAAGCCTGTTTATAATTGATCCGCCGTGTCCTAAAACCCTGACAGAGAGCAACGGGCTAGCTCAAGCCATGTACGGGTTTGAGGCAGCAATACACATTCCTGATATAGCATTGCTCGTCCACGGCAATGGGACACGTATTAATAGCAAGACCACGTTTGACCTTCGAAACGGCGACAAGGAACGGATGCAAGAGCACTTCGCTATCTCCTTGAAGATTCTCGAAAAGTACAGACCTAATCCGCTTCGCATACCAGGGTTGCAGACTACCCTTCTATGGGCAAAGCACGGAGTGCTAGAGACCATGGACAAGGAAACCATAATAAACCTTGGTCATTCCAACCTCGATGCGGCGAGCAACTGGATTTTGCAGCGAAGGGGTAGTTACGGACCCAATGGCTGGGATATGCTGCTCAGGGACACTGAGATCAAGTGCAACGAGATTGATGGAGACCATTTTAGCATGATGAAGGTCCCGGCCGTGTATGAGGTTGGCAGGATCCTGGGGGCGAGCTTACGTCCACGGGTCGCCAGAGGTAATTTCCGAGTTGGAAATTGCTAGCCGGTCGCCCAGGACTGAAACGGCTTGTCACACCTTACATAAACAAATGAATAAATACAACACATTAAACCCAGATTGCATGCAATCGCTTATATGTGATAATTAACGTTCACGATTACTTCTGTACCTAAAAAACTCTATTTCAAACAACATCGAGCTTGGTCTTCGGAATCCGTCACAGTACTAATGGTGGGTTACATCGGCTTCATGTGTGACAATGTCAATAGCTGAATGGCTCGGGCGTTGAAGACCTCTGTTAGGACCGCGCGTCCCACATGGCACACGCTGTATCAGTTATTCAGCTATTCTTTCCCTCAACGAATAGAACTTGTCCCTTTCCAAATCTTCACTAGTTCCAACTTACACAGTATCAACAAATGCGCTTAACGATTTTTGATCAGCCCATGCCATCAACCGCACGGAACGTCGCTACACTATGACCGCCCAGGCCCGATACTGCTACCGGCCCTTGCAACCTGGAGAAATCAGACTGCTGCACATCAAACCGGGCAGCGCCGGACCCCTAATCCAGTTGTCTCTCGTGCATGTCAATCTTAATGACCGGCCAGAATACGAAGCACTATCATATACATGGGGTGAATCCAGTAACCCTTCGACGATAGTCGCCGATGAGACAGGGCACACGCTGGAGATCACGAGAAACTGCGAGGCAGCCCTCCGGGTTCTTCGGAAAGACAAGCAGGAAAGGGTATTGTGGATTGATGCAATATGCATAGACCAGAGCAACGACGAAGAGCGTAGTCGTCAGGTTCTCCGCATGCCCGACATATACCGCCAAGCGAAGCAAGTGGTTGTCTTCCTCGGCGAAGCATCGGATGACAGCGAACTTGTTTTAAACTTCATAGAGGATGATCTGGCCCCCCCCGCAGGAGAGAATCGCCCGTCCATAGGAGAACCTCTGCACAGAGCAGTGGATAAATTCCTCGAACGGGCATACTTTGAAAGAGTATGGATTATTCAGGAGATCCTCTTCGCAAGAGATGTAACGGTCATACTCGGAGACAGGGCAGCGGCTTGGATAGACATGTCCCGGTCGATCTATTATGTGGATATGAATAGGAAGATGCACCGCGCAGAAACGTATCGGAGCCTTGTTCCTGAGGTGATGTTTTGGCGCGATCATTCAGCTGTTGACAAGCCCAGTTCGTTGCTGCAGTTCCTGCATGCGACGCGGCAATGCAAGTCATCAGATCCTCGTGACAAGGTCTATGCTTTGTTAGCCATGACACCCGAGAGAGATGAGGCCGCCATCGCTCCCGATTATACACGGTCGCCTAGAGAGGTCTTCTTATCCGTCGCCAGATTTCTGCTCACCCATCACAATAATCTCGACGTGCTCTGCCACTGTCAAGGCACATCCCACAGCTACAACCTTCCCTCATGGGTTCCAGACTGGAGTGCTGGCCGTGTTTCAAGGGCAATTAGTCTTGGATACATCGCTTCAAGGCCGTACAGTGCAGACGGAGGGCGACCGGCTAGTATAGCCTTTGAGAATCCAGAGACTTTGGCACTTGAAGGTAGACTTATCGACGCCGTATCAAAGGTCGGCCCGATATATTACGAGGGCGCACAGCCGACCACCACTTTACGACAATGGAACGCTATGCTACAAGATGCAATCCCTGATCCGACCAGCCAGTCGGCAAGGAGTTCGTTTTTGGAGACAGTGATGGCGTATCCCACCTCTCACGTTCCTAACCCGTTTGAGCGCTTTTATCCAGCTTGGCGTTCAACGATGCTTGACGGGGAAGTCTTAGAATCTATGGATTTAGCTTCAGCTACTGTCATCCAGAACTTTGTAAGCAAGTACTGCCATGGAAGGTGTTTCTTCATAACGGAAAAGGGCTATATCGGTATAGGGCCTGCAGAGTTGACTCCAAGCCATGAAGTTGCGGTTTTGATGGGCGGGCAGGTGCCTTTTGTTCTTTCTAAATTGGGCGGAGATCGATATAAGCTCATAGGCGAGTGCTATGTCCATGGGTTCATGAAGGGAAAGGCAATGTGTGATGGTGGAGCTGCGTTGAATTGGTTTTACATTCAATAACGTTAAAGGAAGCTTATTGCGAAATAGAATATTGTACAAGGTACAAAACTAAGCACGCCTGTCCCAGAAAACTTGGTAGAGCTAAAGACCCCCTCAGGCAGTCTTTATCCTGGCCCTTTTCGAGCGTAACTTGGCAGAGGTTATTGCCAATTTCCCTGCGACGGTGTCGCTGCTCAAGTTATTCTACGTAAATGTTAAAACATTCGTGACCGGCCGCAATTCGACTCTTTCTCGGACCAATGATAGCGGCCCCAGTTGATACCCCCTCTCTCCATTATCACTATCTGATCCTCTCAAAAAGGGCGAAAGGACAAGTCGGCAAGCAGCTTCCGTATTTACGGGAAGATTGGACAGTTTAGTGAGATTGTGTCAGGAGTCACCAGGCGGCAAATACTGGGATACAGGTGGCCAGTACAAATAGCACCCGAATAGAGGCCTAATGAGGGCTAATCGGGACGCGGCCAACGAGGAGGTCCAATCGGGCACGGGGGCGGATAGCTAAGGAGGGCCAAGACGGTTGATACCCCGCACGGTCAGGAGCCGAAGGGGCGACGAGCCTGTATATAGGGGCAATCGTATCGCCCTCGAGAAGAGGACGGGCAGGTTTTTGCTACATACCAGAATAGACCTAACGTTACGATACTACTCCTCTAACTCTGTAACTCCCATCTCTGACAGATTGACTCAACGCTTGTGGACTCTCATTTTGGGCCGAGGGACAACCCGGAAGGATCATCAGGCTCTGCGATCAGCGTGTAACTTGAATATTTGTACCTTATTATTGTATCATTAGTGTATCGGTAGGCCATGTGACAGAATAGCAAATAACACGGCAGAATTAGGGCACAGTTCTTGAATACTAATCGCAGACCTTCACTTTGGTCCCTAGGCACAATGAGAACATCGATCTACCTTCATGTTTTCAGGTACAGCGTTAAGTTCTTAATGTCTATTATATACTAAAACAAATGGAGCGAAAGCGAAGACTGTTTCTTCGCATAGTGATAAGCTTTAATCCAAGCGCTGGCTACTTTACCTCTCATCTGCTAACACGGTCTCTTCGTCAAACAGGGTGCAATTTGTTCGTTCTCGAACATAAATCTTAAGCAGCATCATGTCGGGTGTGGCATTCAGTTAACCAAGTGGCGGGATGCCTGAGCATCGGAAGCTCTCCTAATCGGGGCAGAACCATGCCTACCAGAGCTATGCATAGCATTGCGGGGTTACATTACTGGAGGACTCTGTGGAGTGGTTGTGTCTACGCTGCGCTCTTGCATCATCTAGGACTCGAGACCTGGACTTAATTATCTGCTGAATGCCTGAAGGCTAGAAGGGCAGACAAGGAGGCCTACATGGGCGGGAAGTTTCCGCGCCTCAATTCTGTAATTTCTACCTATCAGATCAGCAAGAGCGGCAGGCCATCTGGTGCGGTAAGCTGCAACGCTTCGCTTCAGCCCTCACCTCCTGTCCTGCCTACCTACCCAGGTGGTATGTGGAATCAAAAACAGTCTGCTCTAGCACCCACTAAATTAGGCATGTAGGTACTGAGTAGAGTATGTATCATTGTATCGCAAATAGCGGCATAGGCACATTCCTCGGTAGTGTGCTGCAGCACTAGATTATTACTTCCTTTATGTACCGTCTCAGCTACCTAGGTTCGTTATCAAGATACTAAAAAGGTTTCAAGGCCGATACGATCTTGGTTTATATGTGGTAATGTCAACTTCTAGCATATCCAGCGCTACGCTCATTGCAGTTTTAAGAAGGCTCGTCCTTGTTACCATGCATGCCAGCCAATCACACAGCATACCCAGTGGGTTGCTAATGGTGTGACATATATTGCAAGGGAGATACAAGCGTAAGGTGGGATATGAGAATTACTTAGCAAAACGAGGCGAAGTGGCAGGGACTGGCGGGGAAACAGTCAAGGGGATGAGGAGGGGGTAGCTCTCTAAACTGACTGAGAACCGTGACACCAACCCCCAGGTGATAATTGTTATCTCATTAAGTAAAGATCACAATTTTCACGAGCAGTTAAACTATAACTGGTCACTTACCGTCCGTCATTCTATTTTAAAGCTATCGATGCTTGCGTGCCAGCGCATATATATGGTATCCGATTCAGGGATCACTCTAACTTTTAGCCTTGTTCCCTGCGGCTACATGTAAGGAATGGCGTCAGAAGCACTCTTCGCGGGTGTTCCACCCTTCCCTGATGATGTACCGGCAGCAGACATGACCACTCTAACTCTCGGGGGTCTACGCTTGAGACAAGACCAGACCGAGAAGGACTTACTAAAAACATGCTAACAAGTAGGTTTTTTCCTCCTCGACTTGCGGGGAGATGAGACGGGCAAGGTGATGATGCAGGAGATTGACAAGCTGTTTGGGGTATGTCAAGAGATTTTGAACCTTCCCAAAGATGTAAAGGAGGGATACCTGCATGATATCCCAAGATCCTTCTTAGGGTAAGTCAAGCTTTGACTATTTTGCTTTCTGGGGCTCCCATAAGTCGCACTTTATTTTGGGTGTCTTCGTTTCTCACCTTCAGTCAAGGTTTAAGCCCGTTGGTCTAGCTAAGACCGAACTGAACGAGCCTGATCGTTACGAATCGTTCAACATTGGCCAGGATGGCCTCATGGGAACGACTCCCTTGCAAAAGCTACCCTCAGAGGTCTATCCTCACCTTTCATTGATCATATCATATCTGAGGCACTGTCAAGATATTACCACTATACTTAACGAAGCCCTTGCAAGGCAACTGGGGCTGCCTGAGAACGCATTCACATCTCTACAGTCGCCTACCAAGCCATCTGGCACGGCCATCCGATTCTTGAGGGCATTTGCCGGTCGCTCATCAGAAGATCTCCGAACCGCACTGATTCACCACACTGATTTCGGGACACTCACGCTCCTGGCTAATGTTGTCGGCGGACTGCAGATCCTCGAGCCTGGAAAGCCTGTCACGGATGAAAGCGCCTGGGTTTGGGTTCGTCCCCAACCAGGCTGCCTCATAGTCAATATAGGCGATGCAATGGCGCAATGGACAGGCGGGCTCCTCAGAAGTGGGATGCATCGGATCTCATATGCCCCAGGCCTTCAACGTTCTGTCGATAAGTACAGCTTGGTTTACCTTGCCAGGGCAGAACGTACCGCCAGCATGAGAAGACTAATTAACATTGATGCGGATGACAGGAAAGTAGAGGATGAGAAGCTGACAGCGTGGGAATGGGAGGTAAATAAGACAATGGGCATGGTAAGAGCGGGCTATGTTCCTCGGAACACAGCGGTCGAGAGCTGAGATTGGTTCTGGAGCACGTGTCACAGTTCATACGTCGCGTGACCCGTATATACATATTATTATTGCACAAAGAAGGAAAAAATCTCTGTGAAGCAGAGATTTCCTGTATCTACTTTAATAGGGATAGTTGTAGTCCATGCTTCGGGGCCGGGGCTAGTCCGGATTAAAACCGTGACAGCACATTATAAACCTGTGGATTAAATATGCTGTAAATCAGTGGATTTCTTTTGTAATCTACAAATACGACTTCTTAAACTCATGGATTAAAAAGTTAGACATGGTTACATGTGCAGATATACAAATTTAGTAGGTCCCGGATTTAGAAATAAGTAGAACAGATATTGCGCAAGATTAGCTAGCACAAATTCTGCTAAATACTACGCGCATATATGTGCGCTACCGCGCCCTCATTGTTAGTAACCCCGCCTATATATCCCACTTATAGGCCCTATACCAAGCGCCACGGGCGTTAACGTGTACCCTAACACTCCAGACCACTCATAGGCCGCTCCGCGCGCGCTAAGGGTGCTTGACAGGTTTTCCAATATAGAAAATCGGCCGCTATGCGGAATCGAACTTGTGTTGTCTTAATGTACCTACTTTGCGCAGCGTATGGTGTAGCATAGCATATTGTGTAGCACTCCTCTTTGGAGGTCAGGTGTGGATCGATTCCTTTTGGTGTCGCCATGTGTTGGTTCTCTTAGCTCATATACTACCTTAGCAATTGCAATCAAAATACTATTCATAACGGATTCTAAGTCGTCTAACCTCACTAATTCTCTATGTCAATTATTGCTTCGCCTCTTATTAGTTACTAGCTGGGTGATGTATAGACTTGGTACTTAAGCTGAGCAATAACCATGAAATAAGTCGTGATGTCATCACAATTACTGATAACTAATTGGCCTTATGCCCTATCAAAAATATGGACCGCGAACGCGTAGATAAGCCACATTGGCGACCGAACAAAGCTACCTAGTCCGAGCCTATTTTCAATATCTCCTATGAACAATAGTGATTTTTTAATAAGGGCCTGCTCTTAGGGAATTGGATTGGATATATTTTTTAATCCAAATCATCTCCGGCAGCAGGATTCGTTACCGTCCTTTTTTGTTTTCGAGGGTAGAATGGTCATTTATGATTGGGGTTTAAATACAACCCCCGACGTGGGTTTAACACGGGGAAGCTCGCATATTTGCCCTTGACATTGCACCTAATTGCTGTGTACGTACAACATCAACCCCCCGATATCGGTTGACGTATTGCTGAGCGAATTTGTGCGTACCCCTCTCACAATAGCTTGCGAGTATATTTTAAGTTCCTTTGCTCTTCTTGTCCGCTCACTTCGACTCTCCCATATCATCACTTTTTTCTGTTGTCAAAGACGTACGATCTCCCAACATTAACATCTGCCTGTACGATGCCCGGGCAAAGGAACCATGAGGCCTCTCGCAACGGAGATATCCGCTGATCAAGGTAACTATACAAAATGTTGCACCCGGGTGTTCAACTTGCCTTGCTGTGCTTCTGCTGGCCTATCGTGCTCGGTTTGATTGAGTCACATGTAGGCCAAAGGATCACAGCGGGTAGTTGATCTGAGAAATACCGGCGAACTTGATCTGGATAATACCAGCGAAAGGATGTGCTTCTTTTACCCCCTCCCCAATTGATTTCTGGTTAATGTTGTGCTGATGCTACTTAGTATCACGGTTGATCTACAAAAATGTCTACTGACAAGATCACCTTTCTGACAAACTGGTAGGAATGACGCGTAGTCCGCGGTGATAGGAAAGTACAAGTTGACATAGGCTAGGCATGCCACGCCATACCACGCCCCGGTGTTCTTGGCTCAGTCGAAGGGCTTCTTCAAGGAGGAAGGCATCAAGGTTGCCCTTCTTGAGCCAAATGATCCTAGCGTAGGTCGTATTAGGAGGTATTCCCCAGAAGAAGCCCGCTGACTTCCGGCGCAGGATGTGACCGAAATCATCGGCACTGGTAAAGTCGACCTAGGATTCAAAGCCATGATCCACACGCTAGCGGTAATCTCCTTGCTTTTGAATGTAATGTGTGCATGCTAATATCGTCGTGTAGGCCAAAGCGCGTGGCTTCCCAGTCCTTTCGATTGGGAGCCTTCTGGACGAACCTTTCACTGGCGTTGTGTACTTGAAGTCTTCAGGTATCACACCGGACTTCCACACTCTGAAGGGCAAGCGCATCGGTTACGTAGGAGAGTTCGGCAAGATCCAAATCGATGAGTTGACATCGCACTATGGGATGTCACCATCAGACTACACCGCTGTGCGCTGTGGGATGAATGTCTCCAAGGCTATCACCAACGGCGAGATTGACGCTGGTATCGGGCTCGAGAATGTGCAGATGGTCGAGCTTGAAGAGTGGCTCGCCTCCCAGGGTCGCCCCAAAACGGATGTGCAGATGCTTCGGATCGACGAGTTAGCTGAGCTGGGCTGTTGCTGCTTCTGCTCCATCCTGTACATTGGGAACGAGAAGTTCATCGACAATAACCCGGAAAAGGTTCGCGCGTTCCTACGCGCGGTGAAGAAGGCGACAGACTTCGTAATCACGCACCCCGAGAAGGCATGGGCAGATTATGTTGATTTCAAACCTATCATGGGCACTCCCCTTAACCGGAAGATCTTCGAGCGAAGCTACGCCTATTTCTCTAAGGACTTGAAAAATGTCAAGCGTGACTGGGAGAAAGTCACGAAGTACGGCAAGAGATTGGGTGTTCTAGACATCAGCTTTGACCCGAACTACACCAATGAGTTTTTGGGGTGGACACTCGAACCTGATTCGCAGGATCCGACTGGTGATCAGAAAAGAATGGCGAACCTACAAAAGGATGTTGCGGTTCAGGGCGGTTTCTACAGATTGGAGGTTGATGAAGTACAGGCTCATGCTTAAATCGTTTCCACTGCACTGCACATTTTACATCATTTGAGGTGCGGCCGCTGGGGGCTACATGAGGGTTTAGGTCAAGGCTACTAGTCACTCTTTAAATCTGGGACCAACTCCGACCATCTAATTGCTTCTCTAAACAATTATATTGGCAGGAAGACAATAAGAATATATACCCGCGCAATCTTTAGGATGTACCAACGTTGATGACTACTTGTGTTCTTGCAGAGAGCGTTGTTGACTAATATGTTAGAAAGGGACCCTGCACTCTTTAAAGGTGATTATATAAAGTAAATATAATATATATTGTTTTAAACTAAGTTATGCTTGATATAAAAATGTGTGACTTGCTTTTTATATATAAGGAGCGGTAAAACTACGTTCTTCCGCTCCTTTAGACCTATATATCCGCAACACATGTGCTATTTGTGGTGCAAGACTACCTTGGCGACAGTAATAGTTACACACAGCACAGGGACCCAGGAAGCCTCCTCGTTATTATCTTAGCCAAAATCTGCCACGCGATTATCAAAGCCGTCATGGCTGGCGCGAACGTGACGGCGGATTTCTCTAAACCCGGCGACGAGATCGGCATACCCAGCTTGGATGCCGGCAACACGCCCAACTTTTTCAGCTCGTGGGCATCCACGTACGACTTGCAGCTAAAGCCTGATATCGGGGCGCCGAGGGGCGACATCTTCAGCACCTGGCCAGAAGAGAGCTTCATGGTGCAGAGTGGGACGTTGACGGCAGCACCGTACATTGCAGGCATCGCGGCGCTCTATATCAGGGCTTTAGGCGGCCGTAACCAGCACGGCCCCGGCTTCGCTACCGAGTTCAACCGACGTGTCGTCGCCGCAGGCTCGTCTCTTGTTTGGTTTAACAACACTGTTAAGAACCTAGACTTCTTCGCGCCGCCAATGCAGATGGGCGGTGGCCTGGCCAACGGCAGCATGATAGTCACGGGCAACTACACGTATGTTCCCCTAAGCCTTCTAATCCGACACGCCCCCCTCTTTTCCACATTTTTCCAACCAGGTAATTACATTGCAACAAGATTTGCCTGACCGGCAATTGTTAAACTAGTATACAGCATGCGGGTTGCAGTTTCGAGGCCGTTTGCTGATCTTAGCCGTCTTGATGACTGGGAGGTCTAGAGGTACGAGATTATGGTCTTGCCTAAGAACTAAGGTAGTTAGTTAGTGTGGTGATTAGGAGACTGGTCTCTGCGATTTGCACTCTCTTGCTCCACGTTTGAGCAAACCAACTATAGGCTGCTAGTGCTAGGGAGTATAGAGGCACTTTCAGGTCAAAAATGTGATTGGGTGCATGGACGTCTAAGTTCTCTCTGCTGCTCAAGGAAGGTAAAACTATCATAAATATATCTAATACTCACATATTGTGAGTGGTCCTAATATATCTTTTTCACATTAAGTTTGAAATTTTCTTTTACTATAATGCAGTAGCATAGTGAGTAGTAATCAATTAAGTTAAATAAAAGTAAAGGACTTGAATGGTTGTTATGTTTGATTTAAACCTATACTCCTAAAGACTTAGTGACAACCTCTTAACAGGCACACCATCTAAGACTGCAGCACAAGGGACTGTTGTGTCATCCTGTCATCCGGTATAGCCAGATTTAAATATACGCCATCCACCTTTAACTTCCTAAGAAGAGTAACTGTGTGTTCAATTAAAGTTTATATGTTTCCTTTAAAAGGTACTTAATTTACTTACCCTTATATGCCTGGTCCTTGCTAGACAATCATTTTTAGAAGGTTTAAAGGGCTAATAACTGTGTGACTTGATGTGTTTTTTTTAGAATACTTTATAATGTAGCAAAGCGTGATAATATAAAAAGGAGTCATGTTTAGCTACACAACAGCTGATTCCATCTCACAAAGTAATTCTTGTGTATAATATTTACCTTAAAACATGCACAGCATGAGTAGAATGGCCGTTCATGTTATATTGTCTTTATATGATTATTAAGTGTTTCTCGCAAGATAATAACAATATTGACCTTTTGTTTGCCTCTCGTTTGTGCATGGATCCTACTAAACCTCCCACGGAAATACACGTCTAATAAGGCGGAACTGCCTGCAACCAGGGGCTTGTCAAATATGTATAGAAGCTAGTGCCCTGCACCTTGGTCGGCGCACCGGGTGTTGTGACGTTACAGTTGGCAAGCCAGTCGTCCTGCGCCGCGTACTTGTTCTTGATATACTTGACATAATCCTCCAGCAGGCAAGAGGACCCTGGCCCGTTCCAGCACGACGGTAAGGGGTACACGGCGTCGTTGAGGCGGATGTGGACGTACGTTCCCTTGTTGCCCGCCGTGGAGTTTGCCGAGCGGCGGAGGCGCGGGTAGGCTGTAGGGAGACGGGGAAGAGTGGGACTTCCGCTCGAGATGGGCTTGGGCCTGCTCCCACATGGACGTCTGGTCGGCGTTGCGACGTCGGAAGAGGAGGCCAGAATGGAAGAGTAGCTAGAAGAACCGCCAGATCCGTTGTCGGGCGACGCACGGCAGTTGAGACGTTCGAAGGCGATGGTTCCACACATGGAGACGAAGTGCGATGCGATGAAGAGCCGGTTGTCGTCCTTTGTCGTGGCAGATAGCAGGGGCTGGCCATCAAACACACTGCTTGCTGTAGCGAGCTCTGAGATTTGACCGTCGTTCATGAACGATATGAGAAGCTTAGGCAGCTTGAAGCTCGACCCGTCGGCGGCGGTGCCAGTGACGTCAGCCGAGTCCCGGGCCAGTAGTCCGAGGACGGCATCTAGGTACGGCGTCATCATCTTCTGCTCTATATTGGTGCCGGGTCCAAGACCATACTAGTAACGCAGATCCTGCGAGTACTCGTATTCTTTCAGTTCAGCATCGGTGAAGATGTCGCAGCACGGCGACAGTCTCCCGAGGATGTGCGACTCGAAGCCGCAGAGGTACGGTATCTGGTCGACGTCGGAGTCCAGGATGGTTAAATTGCCTTCGATCAGGGACTGAACACGTGCGGCTATACGCGGTTGGTATGTCGCATCCCATGTCGCCTTGTAGTCGCCGCCCAAAGAATCCGCAAAGTTAGGACACTGGTCAGAGGGCGACAGAGAGTTGCCGATAGCGCCGGAGAAGCCCTTGCTCGTCACAGAGATGATACTTCCGGCTGCTGCAGCATTGAAGCCAAGGTAACCTTGTATGAATGCCTGGGCAGTCTGCAGGACGCGGGTGTAATTGTTCTTAGGGTTAGGACTGCCATGGCCGTCTTTGCGCAGCATTATTCCGCTTTCGAATTATTGTCGCCTGCATCGCTGCTTTAATTGGTTGGCCGATTTCCTGTTTGGAAATCAGACCTTTCCGTTTTGAATTATTGTTGCCAGAGCGGCTGCGTTGATTGGTTAGCAAATTTCCTGTTTGGACATTAGTCTGCCTGCTAAGACCTGTTTTTATTGGCTGTATCCTGCGTGGGCGTGGCCTTTCCCTTTTCGGAATTGTTGTCGCGCGACCGCGGGCCTGCCATGAGGGCCATATTACAAGGGCCCACGAGGCCATTATATAAGCCCTATTACAAGGCCATACTATAAGGACCTGCAAGGCCATTTAAGGCTGCTAGATAATTATACGAACGTGGCTACTTTATGAGGTACTGCTAACGTCACTATATATAGCGCAGCATAGTTAAAGTTTATAGCATAGCATTATTTATTTTTAAATATATATTTAATAAAACTAGCTAAGAAATATATTATGTTTTAACTTAAAAAAAATTAACTAATTTATAAATGTTAAGGTGTATATCTATAAGTATATAATTGTTTATAAAGTTAGCAACCTTGCTAACTTTTATGCTTTTTAACGCAGTAGTATAATTTAAATCTTAATAAGTAGTGCTTACTATTTAGGTCTTGTTGCTTTCTTATTATTATATATATGCGCTCGTTTTAATTAGCTAAATAAAGACTAGTAGCTAATAGTTATAAGTATAGCTTGCATATTAAAATGGTTATATATGCGCGTTAAAAAGCATGCTTATTGCTAGTTTATATTTAAAGGACCTAAGGTTAATTTTAAGCAAAAATATTAAAATACTATACTTTAATAAAAAAAACAAACTTAAAATAATATATATATATAGCACATTATATGTTATAAAACATAATGCTTTTTTTAAAGTAAAAAAGCACTTATTAAAGTGCATACCTATAAGTATATAATTATTTATAAAGTTAGCAACTTTGCTAACTTTTATACTTTTTAACGCAATAATATAATTTAAATTTTAATAATAAAACTATTATATTTTGTTTATAATGTTTTTAATATAGCAAAAACTTTTATAAAAAAATAAAATAAAATATTTTATAAATAGTTTTTAAAGCTTATTATATTAACAAGTTAATAATAAGCAAAGTTTGCTAGCAAACTTTTTTTTTATAAAATTTATATATTGATAATAATAAAAACCTTTTATTATAATTAATTAGTTAAAATAAATTAATAAAAATTAAAAACTAAATTATATTAACTTTTATATATACTATAGCTTGCTTTAATAATATAAAATATAATTAAAACTATAACTTTTTTTTTTATATTTATATTTATAATAGTATTATTATTAACTTTAAATATAACTTAATAAAAAAATATAAGTAAAACAATACTAGCTTTTTAAATACTTATTAAACTTTTATTAAAATTATAATAATATTAGCTTTAATAAAATTTAAAATAAAAATATATATAAATCCTTTACTTAATGCTTAAAGCTTATATTATTTAAACTTTATAAGTTATAGCTAATTTATAAGCAATGCTACTATATTAAAATAAATTTAAAAAGTAAAGGCTAAAAATTTTTATTTAAATATTATTAAATTAATAAATATAATATATAAAAGCTAACATATCTCATGGGCTAATTGCACACCTAAGTTAATTACACACTTTTTTCTTATATAAAAAACGTTCGTGCGCAACATTATAACTTGGCCAATACTAATGCTATAATAATATAAATAATACTAATTGATTTTTAACTAAATAACAAGTTTAAATATAATTTTTTTATATTTATAATATTTTTATTTAGTAGGTTATTAAGGTTATAAATAAATAAGAATTGTTAAAAAAATCTTAGTAAAAAGGTCTGTGCATAAATTTATAACTCTATTAATTTTAGTTATATAATAATAAAAATATAACCATTAAACTTTTATTAAAATAAAAAATCTAGTAGTATTTTTTTTATTTTAATTACTTATATATTAAACTAGTTATATAATATTATAGTATTTATACTATAATATAATCTTTGCTAAAAATTATATAATCCTTGCTAGCATATTGCTTAATAACTTGCTAAATAAAAATATTATAAATATAAAAAAATTATATTTAAACTTATTATTTAGTTAAGAATTAACTAGTACTATTTATATTATTATAGCATTAGTATTAGCTAAGTTATAATGTTGCGCACAAACGTTTTTTATATAGGAAAAAAAGTGTGCAATTAACTTATAAAATACAGTAAGCTATTATTTTTATAAATAATAATAGTTAATTATAATTAATTATTATAATAACGTATCCCACGGCTATATTTGCTACCCGGCTATATTTGCTACTTTTTCTCACCTTTATACGCATAACTTTTGATCTACTATATTTTTATTACCCACTATAGTAGGTCTTTAAAAAAAGTCTAATATTATTTTTGCGCTTTAAGCAATTTGTACGAACCTAAAATTAAGTATTTAACGCGCAGCTAAAATCTATAATATATTATATATAACCTTTTTTAACTAAAAACGCAGTCATATAATAATATTTAATAGGTTTACTAATAATTAAAAACTTACTAAATTTAAAAAGCAAGCTATTATATAATATATACTTAATTTTATTATATAATTATTTTTATTTATATATAGTAGTATTAAAAATATAGCTAACTAATTGCTAAAGTTATATAATAAGAAATATATTAATAAAAACTAAACTTTTACTTTTATATAATAATAACTAGCTTTTATAATATATTTTAATTATTAAATTAATTATTAGCATGTTTTATATAAAGATTTATTTAAATATTATAAATAGTTTGCTTTTATATAAAATATAATAATAAAATATAAAGTTTAAAAAAAATATATATATATAATTTTAATAAAACAAAATTTATTATAAGCAAAATTTTATTTAAAATAGTTATAACTATAGTTAATTATATAAAAAATTTAAAAGCTATATAGTAAAGCAATTGTAAATAAGCTATAATTATTTAAGCTATTTTATTATATAGCTATATTATTTTATTATATATTATTATTATAAAAAAAAACTATTTATTATTTTAGCATAAAAATATTTTATTATTTAATAGTTAAGTTATTATAACTATAAAAAATAGCTAAATAATAAATAAATAAAATATTAATTAAGTTTAATATTTTAATTAATATATAAATAGTTATATAAAAAGTATATACTAACTTTTAATTTTTAATAGCTATAAAAGCTATTATTTATATAATTTTAAAAAATATTATAAAAATAACAATATTATTATATTTTATATGCTAGCATATTTATTATATAAGCTTTAGCTTTTTAATATTAGCTATTTTAGCTTTTTAAAATAATTATATTAAAAAAAATTAAATACTTAATATAAATATATATTATATATATATTAAAAAATCTTTTTTATTTATATTTTTTAATATGTTTAATATGTTAATAATAAAAGCTAATATATAAAAAAGTTTTTAAAAAGCAAAATTAATATTATATAACTTAAAATATATTATTACTTAGCTAAACTTTTGTTTAATTACTTTTATAATTAAAGCTTTATTTAATAGCTTATTTTTACTTTAATAATTTATTACTTTAAATAATATATAAAATATAATATTTTAGTTAATATTTGTTAAACATCTTATTATATAGTATTAAAATAGCTTACTAATATATATTATTAAAAGTATATAGCAAATTATATATAGTATAACAACTATTATATATTGTTTAGCTTTATTAAAAAAAAAAAATATAACTTTTTATATAGTAAACAACTAACTTAGTTAATATTACTATATAAAAAATAAAATTATAAAATAAAAAATTATTTTATATATAAAATATAAAAAAGTTATAAGCTGCTAAAGTAGCTGCTGCACAAAAAATAATAAAAAGCATATAAGTAATAATTATATAAAAAAGCAAAAAACTTGCGCACAACGCTATAAAATATATAGTAAGCCTAGCTATAATATATAAATATATTAAAATAAAATAAAAACATTTAGCAAATTTAATTTTAAATAATTTAAATTAATTTTTTATTATATAATTAAGTTATAAAAAATTGTTTATATAAAAGTAAAAAAAAGTAGCAAATATAGCTAGGTAGCAAATATAACTATAAAATATATTAAATATATTAATAATATAAAATTAAAATTAAAAAAATTAAGTTTTAAGTTAAAAACTATGATAATATAAATAATATATATATTTAAAAAAAAGTTTAAAGTAATTATATACTAAAGTATATAATATATAATTAAGTTTTAAAAAATTTACTTATATAAAAATTAAAAAAAGTATATAAATAATTTATTAAATATATAAATTAAATAAAAAATAAAAACTTTTATATTTATATTAATTTAAAAAAAAAAAAAAAAATAAAATAA
>Ga0247782_1000166_pt1 | contig 83686 bp, 63 predicted proteins | sample UWRJL019104C5_FD_179928 | JGI IMG/M metagenome (GOLD analysis project Ga0247782, IMG submission 179928) | Plant litter microbial communities from Arlington Agricultural Research Station in Wisconsin, United States - UWRJ-L019-104C-5 | ecosystem: Environmental > Terrestrial > Plant litter >... | reverse complement strand
TAATGGGTATTCTTCGGAGCAGTGGCTACGATTGCCATTGTGTGATTGCCATTGTGCGAATGCCTCCATTGTGCGAATGCCTCCATTGTGCGAATGCCTCCATTGTGCGAATGCCTCCATTGACATGAGGCTGCCATTGAGGCTCATTGAGGGTTACTGACAGGCAAGGCTAGGCCGACTGGCAGGCCAAGGCTGTCACACCTAGCTATAATATATAAACATATTAAAATAAAATAAAAATATTTAATAAATCTAATTTTAAATAGTTTAAATTAATTTTTTGTTATATAGTTAAGCTATAAAAAATTGTTTATATAAAAGTAAAAAAAGTAGTAAATATGGCCAGGTAGCAAATATAGCTATAAAATATATTATATTTAATATTTAACTAAAGCAAATATAGCTTTTTAGCTTAATTAATAAAAGCTTTATATATATATTATAAAATTTAATATAAATTAATAAAATAATATATAATATATTAAATAGCTATATATTTATTAATTAATAATAATATTAAAAAAAATATTAAGCTAGGAAATAAAATTTTAGCAGCTAAAACTAAAGCTAAACTATAGTATATAAAAAATCAAATAGTTAAATTTAACAAACTTAAATAATTAAAAAAATAATTTAATATTATATTATAAAAAAACTTAATAAAGTTTATATTATTAAATAATATTAACTTAAAGTTAGCATTAATTAAAACTAGCAATAAAACTTTAATAAATATAAATATAAATAATAAAGTTTTAAAAATTAGTATAAAAACTATAAAAGTTTTGCAAATACTATAATTAAAAAATATTAATATAAAGCTTAATATAATAAGCTAAGCTTTTATGCTAGTTTAAAATATAAGCAAACAATAAATAAACACTATTTTAAATGCTAATAATTTATTATTAGTTTAGCTATAGTATACATATATATAGTAAAACAATTAAAAAAGTAATATAATAATAATATATTTAATTTGTCTGTCTATCTCTATAAAAAGTAAAAAACTAAAAGAGGCAAAGATTGCAAAAAGACTTTACCTAACTGTGCAAGCATGTTTTATACTTGCACAGTCCTAATAAGACATATTATGTGCAATAACGTACGTGTAGTAACCCAGTGTTAAATACTAGCTATGCAAGCTATACTTATTTGTACTATCTTAGCACAAGTAAGTGCAGTTATATTTGTATAACTAGTATTTCAACATTTATAAAATTAGCTAACTAAGTAAATATATTTAATATATTTAATATATTTAATATATTTATTATTATAGCATTAAATATAAAGTTTTTTAAAAATATAAGTTTAAGTTAAATAATCTTGCTTACTACTTATTATTAAAAAAATATAATTTATTATTTTATAATATATAACTTTAACTATATAATAAAAATAGTTTTTAAAAATGCAAATTTAGTTTAACTTAATATTAATATTTACTATTTAGTAATAATATTAATAAAGTTTTTAAAAATGCAAACTTAATTTAATAACTAAGTTTTTTATTTATTACTAGTATTAATAAGGTTTTTAAAAATATAAACTTAATTTAATAACTAAGTTTTTTATTTATAGCTACTAATATTAATAAAGTTTTTAAAAATATAAACTTAACTTAACTAATTTATATATTTATTTACTACTACTATAATATAAATAAGCTTTTTAAAAATATAAATTTAGCTTAACTTAAAGTTAGTACTTATTATTTATAGTAGTATTAATAAAGTTTTTAAAAATATAAATTTAACCTAATAAACCTATATAATTACTTATTATTATAGTATTAACAAGCTTTTTAAAAATGCAAACTTAACTTAATAAACCTTTATAGTTACTTACTACTATAGTATTAATAAGCTTTTTAAAAATATATATTTAATTATAGTAATAAAAATTAAAAATATAAAGTTAAATAAATATTTAGGTATATATTAAGGTTAAGCTTAATATAGTTAAAAACTAATTTTAATAGTTTTAGCGCTAATTTAATAGTTAAAACACTAGCGCTGCGCTACGTAATAGTTTGCATAATTAAGTTATATAAGGCTAATAGTTTAATTAATCATTGCATGTAAATTTTTAATAGTTTTATAGGGCAGATTAAACTATTTAATAGTTTTTAAGTGCCTTTTTTTTAAGCACTTAAAACCGTCCTATGGTTTAAGGACAGCTTATATGCTAGCATATTATTTTATAACGTACTAAACCTTATCCTATATTATAATGCTATAAAAAATATTAGCAGTATATATATATAGTAATATAATATATAAAGTGCAAGTATATAATCTATATTATTATATTATAATAATAATATTATTTTTATATAGCTAATAAAACTAGGCCTAAGTAAATAATAATATATCATTATTAATTAAGCTGTTTTATTTAATATAAAGCTATATTAAAAACTAATATAAAAATAGCAAAATATAACTTATATTTTTTATTAAATATATAAGCTTTATATAAAAACATATAAAAATAATAATATATAACTTATATTTTTATTAGGTATAATTATAACCTATCATTTTTATTTAGTATATAATTTTAATATAAAAACATATAAAAATACTATTATATAACCTGCTATTTTATTAGCTATAATATAATACTTTAGGTTTTTAAAAAATATTTTAATTAAATTAAATAGCAAATACTATAATAACCTTAACATTAACTTATAAAAAATATATAAATTTTAATACTATTATTTTTAAAAAACTTATTTTATATTATTAAATTTTTTTAAGCCCTAGTTTAAAAAATAAAATATTTAATATTTAGTTTTTATTTTAAATTATTATGTTTAACGTATCCTATGGGTCAATTGCACACCCGGGTCGATTGCACACTTTTTTTCCCATACAAAAAACGTTCGTGCGCAACATTATAACTTGGCCAATACTAATGCTATAATAATAAATAGTACCAATCGATTCTTAACTAAATAAAGGGTTTAAATATGATTTTTTTATATTTATAGTATTTTTATTTGGCAAGTTATTAAGCAATATGCTAAGCAAGGATTATATAATTTTTAGCAAGGATTATATTATAGTACAAAAACTATAATACTATATAACTTGTTTAATATTAAAGTAATTAAAATAAAAAAATACTACTAGATTCCTTATTTTATTATTAATTTAATAGTTATTTTTTTTATTATTGTACGACTAAATTTAATAAAGTTATAAATTTATGCACAGACCTTTTTGCCAAGATCTTTTTAATAATCCTTGTTTATTTACTACTTTAATAACCTACTAAATAAAAATGCTATAAATATAAAAAAATCATATTCGAACTCTTTATTTAGTTAGAAATCGATTGGTACTATTTATATTATTATAGCATTAGTATTGGTCAAGTTATAATGTTGCGCACAGACGTTTTTTGTATGGGAAAAAAAGTGTGCAATCGACCCGGGTGTGCAATTAACCTATGGAATACGTTATATTTATTTAAAGTATATTAGCTATAAAATAATTTTAAATAAACTTAAAGCATGTTTAATTTTTAGCACTCTAAAGCGCTTTAAAACACTTAAATATATTAAAGCCTTTTTACTAGATATATTTATTAATAATAAGTATGCTAATAAAACTTTATTAAAATCTTATGCTAGTTATATTATTACTTTTAAAGTGCTTATAATATTAAGTAATAAAAGTGTTAAAGTAATAGGTTTTAATAAAAGCATATTAAAACCTTTTTAAAAAAGGTTTTAATATGCTGCTTTTATTTTTATTAAAAATTATTAAAAAAAGATATAGATAGTTTTTTTTTATAGTTAATAACTATGCTAAAAAATGCATTTAATAACTTAAAATATTTAAAAAAGTTAAGTGTAAAAAAAAAACAATAATATATTTTTTTATTATATTAAATATTATTTAACTAGTTTTATAATTAACATATTAAAAAGTATAAAGTAAACCTTTTATATAATTAAAAGCACTATTATGTTAAAAACTAAAAACACCCTTAGGTCTTTAATAGTATTGCTTATAAAACCTTATAAATGTTAAGGTTTTAAGCAATTAATCATTTTTAATACTATAGCAAACAATCTTGCTCTCATCTTTATAGGACAGGTTAACACGTTGTACGCTAGTGTTTTTAACAATGCCACTTAATATTCTCTCATTATTTGCAAACATCGGAATAATGGTCGCGATCATGATATTTGGCCCTTGTTTAATTAATAAAGGCGAAAAACTATGGTTTTGCCCTCCTAGGGTAAGGTCTTCTATGCATGAATCAGTGCTATTATCACATGCCCAAAAGAGCTCCGTCTCTCCTAGCACTCTGTTGATAGAAATTAAGTCTCCAGATAATGCTTCGTGCCCATTTGCCAAAAGCTTCTCCGTTCTAAAGCCTGTTCAAATAAATCTGATGTCATGGCACCACAAATTAACGGGGAGCTCAGGCTGTCCTCATTAGCCAGCTGGATTAAAATGCGGGGGAGATATTTGTTGAATAGCAGGATCGCAAGGAGAGATAGACTATAATTAAAAAGTCTAGTGGAACTAATTCGCCAGTCCAAGTTTAGAACATTTGCGAATACAGCCACTCTATCCAAGACAAATTTATTATCGCAGCCCTCGATATGATGGAAAACATTGTCGACAGAAAAGGGATGGTGTCTCTCATGGAGATTCTGGCCCGTTGCAATAACATCAATGAGGGTTTCAAAAGTAATTGCGTCGTATATGATACTAACGCTTTGGGCAGCTATATGGAGCGCCCTGAGTGCATGGTCTAGCTCAGCTGTCCTTATTGAGTTCTGCTCGAGAGTGCAGAACCAAACGGCGGCTATGCTTCCAATGTCTTAGCAAGAGACTGCAATATCTTCCAAGAGCAACGCATTAGCCTGAAAGATCTGTAGATGAGACTTGACTCCGGACAACGTTTGAAAAAGAAGATACATGTCCAAATGGCTGGAGTACCTCTCTTGGAAAACCCAAGTTCAAGAAATCCAGCGATCTCGTCTAACAGATTTTAAAGGCCTTGTCATGAAGTTGATTCCCTTAATATCACGAAGAAATTCGAGCAATGAATCCGCCCCGTTGAAGTTTTGCTCGACACAGCTCCTGAGGGTGGCAAGCTTTATCATTGCCATAAACTAACCCCAATTCGAAAGTTCAAAGTCCAGCACTCCAACGGTTAACTTGGCGCGTTGGTAGATGTGATGCATACATTGCAAATGGTTCTGCACATCAGCATCATTTTTTTGGTCAATTCATTCCTGATCAATCCAAAGGAGGCGAATCCCTCAAATGCGAGCAAAATCTGCAGCTCTGAGTATAACTTCCACAGGACATCGAGGCTCTATAGCCACGCCCCGGTCGATAATGGAGATTCTCCTGTCTTGATTAGGAAATGTTAACATGTTTGTAGGGAAAGACTCCCAGCAGTAAGAGACAGCCACATATTCCAATGTTTCATTGTATTGGCCGCTGCTAGTGATAGTATAGAAAACATCACTTATATAAGAGTTTAGACCTTCCTTAGGTAAACAAAGAAATCGAAGGCTTGTTAACATATTTGTAGACTCTGGTGCCTTTATTTTAGCAGCTATATAGGTATAGAAAATGTTGTTGTTAAAGAATAAATACCCGAAAATATCTTTTAATATAAAGTTGGTATCTTGCTGCATGTCTAGATCACTTATAGTTGTATATATTTTAAGAGAAGGTTGAGGTTTAAAAAATAAGTTATAATTCTTGCAGAAAATATTGTTGATTAAAGAATAGAAGTAAACAAGGTGCACTCTCTAGATGTGATTATATGAAGTGAATTTAGATGCGCTATTATAGAAGTTATTTTCTATAAAATAGTGGGTGACATGCTCCTTATATACGGGGAGCAAGGGAACTATGTTCCCCTGCTCCCTGTAGACCTACATAACCGCAACAATAATAGTCGGCATGCTGCTATGCCCCTCATTTAATTTATATAGTAACGTTATTGCAGCCGCCCTGAGATAAACTATCTTGCTTCGTCTATACAAGCGGCTACCCCGCCCATCAAAGTCACGCTAAGGTCGCGAAGCCCCTGATTGGCAGTGACTTGACCGAGTTGGCCCTACTTCGGGTACATTTAATAGTGGTTATTCTTCACGCCCCCTATATCTATATATATACGTATGATGTATGCATGCATATGTGATAGGCCAAGATAAACATAGCACCATAGAGACATGCATTGCCAAGCCTGAATCGATTACCGCTCTAGGAAGGCGTATCATCAGCACACATAGAAATGCGGTGCAGTAGAGTGACACGGTAAGGCAGAAGGCCAACGCTATGTCTTACTATGCGACTCCAAATGTACCATCGGTTAAGCACCCAGCCTACCTCGGCGCCTGCCTGCATGCAATACTACAAGAGTGTGGGCTGCCACTTATAACACCTATTTTGATTCACATGTGTGTGTGGGCGGCACTGCCATCGTTTGCCCGGAAGCAAATCCGCACGGAAGTTAGCGACTCTCGCGATGAGGAAATGTTGCTCTCATCCCCGAGCTGCCAGTTGTTAATAGCAAAAGGCCCTTGAAGCTGGCCGTGTGTGAAGATATTAGAATAGTCGTCGTAGTTGGGTGAAAGGAAGCTTGTATCTCACCTTTATCTTCCTCGTTTTTCGTCCGCAGGAGATCAGGTGCGACTAGTTCCTGACCTGTCCACCTAATTCGAACTTGATACCATCATACCCCCAACACCCAATCGCTAATAGGACGCTATCATCATCTTTGTTTTCGTTCCACCCTAATTCCTCAACTATCTACCCTCCCTTGTTTCTTCTCCTTTAGTGAGAGTCATAATGGCTGTAGCTATTGATCGCGACTCGTCGGCCCTGATAGGTATCGGCTTCACTGAGTGTGTGGTCGCATTAATATTTGTGATCCTAAGACTTTGGTCGCGTTCCATGATAGCAGCGAGGGGATGGGACGACGTTTTTATGGCTGTCACATGGGTATGCTACCACTAGATTTCAAACAGTTTTGAATTTACCTGGAGTTAATCACAACAATATTTAGGTCCTCTACGCAATTACGACCGCTTTCGGGGGCGCCATAGTACTTAGCGGAGGCACTCATCATGTCTACGAGCTCACTACACAACAGGCAACCCAGGCGATGAAGCTGATTTGGATCGCCCAACCGTCTGCCATCCTCGCACTGGCGTCGAGTAAAATCGCAGTAGGGCTGTTCCTATTGCGTTGGATCGCCCCAATCGTTAAATGGAGGAAACGACTCATCTGGGCCCTGATGATTGCCACGGCGACCTGCAATGGCGCAGCTATCATCCTTACCTTTTCCCAATGCGAGAGAGTAGCGGCGTTATGGGACCCTGATGTCTACGCCACTACTCGATGTTTGGATCCGGCCGTGCAGGTCAGCTTCAGCATCTTCGTCGCCAGCCTTAATGGTGCTGTGGATGTCATCTTTGCCCTGCTCCCCGCCACCATAATATGGAACCTTTGTTTGACGGTTCGGAAGCGCTTAGGTCTCGCTGCACTGCTTGGATGCGGCATCTTTGCTGGCATATGCGCAACCATCAAAACGACTCACTTGATGTCCTTGACGGCTCGGACGGATCTGACTTGGGAAGTAGTCAGTCTCTACCAATGGAACATGAACGAGATTTTCATCGTTATCGTGTGCGGCTGCATCTATACTCTAAATCCCGTGTGGGTTCGAATTTTCGGCCGAAAGTCGGAAAGGAAGCCACAAGGTCACGGCCTCGTCAAAGAAAAAAGCTTCCGGGGGCGGTTGCAAAACCAGGGACAGTATATTTACTTAAATGGAGAACATTACACCCTACTAAACGGCTCGTCATACCATGTTCAAGTTGCATCGGCAAACGAGAGTAGAGAAAATTTTTGCCCGCCAATCCCACAGTTGATGAATGTCATGACAGGACCAAAGGAATAGATGGCAGGAATTAGAACGTGCAAGTTATTAGATCATTTCAAGTAGAATATAGTTGATAGGTACCCCTGTTGAGGTTAATAGAGGTTGTCACACACTACTCCTGAATGTATAAGTATGTATTACTATAGGTACCTATAATCTTAACACCTCTTCACTTCTGACCTTTAATAGGTGTGCCAAATATGTTGAGCATAACTTGGATCACAACATTATTTACGTGCATATTATATGGGCCCCTTTGCATTTGGCAGATATTTGGCACACCAACCCAGTGTCATCGCACACCCAGTTAGGTCCTTTACCAACAGACAAAACAGCTTGCATTACAACTTAGCACGTCCTAGTCTAAGTCAAACTTAAAAAGCAATGTAGAGAAAAATAATAGCCTAGAAAAACCAAAGTACCTAGCCTTGTCTATCTACTATATAATTTATACCTGTTTTTTAAAAGCATATAAGCTATAAACTACACCTTTATAACTTGTGCTAGTGCTATTAAAAGGGCTATAACCTTTAATACTTATGGCTTTTATATATAGTAAAATAAGTATATATAGTTATAGCTAAAATAATTATTATATATTTAAATATATTATTTTTAGCTATTATATATAATTTATGTTAAGATTAATAGTGCAGGTTATATACTTGCACTTTAATATACACTATATTAAGATTCCCTCCCCCCCCCCCTCTTATGGGCTAAGACCTTATAGGCTACTTTTTAACGCTATAAACGCGCTTAACGCGTTTTTAATCTTTTTATAATTTTTTCTTTACCTTTATTTATATAACTTTATAAATTTTATTATTTTAACTACTTATATTTTTTTTTATTAAAATGCTTGTTATAAATTAAAAAAAGCATATAAAAACTATTATATATAATAGTAAAAAAATAATATATTAAAAAAATATATATTAAAGGCTGCCTTTAAAAAGTTTTAACTTAATAAAACATTTATTATAACCTTTAAGCTTTAGCATTGCTTTTAAAAGCTAAATTAGCTAATTAAGCTATTAGCTAGGCTATATTAAGCTATATGCTTATATTTATTAAATTATAGGCCTTAGTGCAGCGTATGCTTGCTATCTTTTTAAGCTTATTAAAGCTTAGCTATATATAGTACTATAGCTAGCTTAAGCATAATATTTTTATATAAACTATTAAATTTAAAATAAATAACTATTTAAAAGTTAATAATATATCTTACAGCTATATTTGCCACCCAGCTATATTTGCCACTTTTTTTTAATTTTATACGCATAAATTTTAATCTACTATATTTTTACCACCCACTATAATAGGCCTTTAAAAAAAGTTTAATATTATTTTTGCGCTTTAAGCAATTTATATAAACCTAAACCTAAGTATTTAATGTATAGCTAAAATTTATAATATACTATATATAACTTTTTTTAACTAAAAATATAATTATATAATAATATTTAATAACTAGGTTTAGTAATAATTAAAAACTTATTAAATTTAAAAAGTAAGCTATTATATAATATATACTTAACTTTATTATATAATTGTTTTTATTTAAGCATAGTAATATTAAAAATATAGTTAACTAATAGCTAAAACTATATAATAAAAAATATATTAATAAAAACTAAACTTTTATTTTTATATAATAATAATTAGCTTTTATAATATATTTTAATTGCTAAATTATTTATAAGCACGTTTTATATAAAAATTTATTTAAATATTGCAAATAATTTGCTTTTATATAAAATATAATAGCAAAATATAAAATTCAAAATTCAAAAATATAATATATTCCACAGGTTAATTGCACACCTGGGTCAATTGCACACTTTTTTTAACCTCTATAAAAACAATTTTTAACTTATTATATTTTTACTGCATATTATAGTAGGCCTTTAAAAAAAGTCTAATATTATTTTTGCACTTTAAGCCTTTTGTACAAACCTAAAACTAAGCTTTTAACGCGCAGCTAAAATTTATAATATACTATTAATAACTTTAGCAAACTAAAAATATAGCTATATAACTATATATAATAGCAACTTTAAAAAGCAAAAACTTATTAAATTTAAAAAGTAAGCTATTATATAATATATATTTAACTTTGTTGTGCAATTATTTTTATTTAGGTATAGTAGTGTTAAAGATATAGCTAACTAATTGCTAAAATTATATAATAAAAAATATGTTAGCAAGAACTAGACTTGTTTTTTTATATAATAATAACTAGCTTTTATAATATGTTTTAATTATTAAATAAATTACTAGCGCATTTTATATAAAAATTTATTTAAATATTGCAAATAGTTTGCTGTTATATAAAATATAATAGTAAAATATAAAGTTTAAAAAAAAAAATATATATATAACTTTAACAAAACTAAATTTATTATAAGCAAAATTTTGTTTAAAATAATTATAACTATATTTAATTATATAAAAGATTTAAAAGTAGTATAGTAAAGTAATTATAAATAAGCTATAGTTATTTAGGCTATTTTATTATATAGCTATATTATTTTGCTATATATTATTATTATAAAAAAAAATTATTTGTTATTTTAATATAAAAGCATTTTATTGCTTAATAATTAAGTTATTATAACTATAAAAAATAGCTAAATAATAAATAAATAAAGTGTTAATTAAGTTTAATATTTTAATTAATATATAAGTAGTTATACAAAAAGTATATATTAACTTTTAATTTTTAATAGCTATAAAAGCTATTATTTATATAATTTTAAAAAATATTATAAAAATAATAATATTATTATGCTTTATATGCTAGCATATTTATTATATAAGCTTTAGCTTTTTAATATTAGCTGTTTTAGCTTTTTAAAATAGTTATATAAAAAAAAATTAAACATTTAATACAAGCATATATTATATATATATTAAAAAAGGATTTTTTACTTATATTTTTTAATATGTTTAATATATTAATAATAAAAGCTAACATATAAAAAAGTTTTTAAAAAGTAAAATTAGTATTATATAACTTAAAATATGTTATTATTTAGCTAAATTTTTATTTAACTATTTTTATAATTAAAGCTTTATTTAATAGCTTGCTTTTACTTTAATAATTTATTATTTTAAATAATATATAAAACGTAATATTTTAGTTTATATTTATTAAATATTATATTATATAATATTAAAATAGCTTACTAATATATATTATTAAAAGTATATAGCAAATTATACGTAGTATAATAGCTATTATATATTGTTTAGCTTTATTAAAAAAAAAGGTTATAACTTTTTATATAGCAAACAACTAACTTAGTTAATATTGCTATATAAAAAAAACAAAATTATAAAATAAAAAATTATTTTATATACAAAATATAAAAAAGTTATAAGCTATTAAAGCAGCTGCTGCGCAAAAAATAGCAAAAAAGCATGCAAGTAGTAGTTATATAAGGAGGCAAAAAACTTATGCGTAACACTATAAAATATATAGTAAGCCTAGCTATAATATGCAAATATATTAAAATAAGCAAAAAATGTTTAGTAAATTAGATTTTAAATAGTTTTAATTAATTTTTTGTTATATAGTTAAGTTATAAAAAATTGTTGGTATAGAGGTTAAAAAAAGTATATAATTAACCTAGGTATGCAATTAACTTGTAAAATATGTTATATAATTTTAATAAAACTAAATATATTATAAATAAAATTTTATTTAAAATAATTATAATTATATTTAATTATATAAAAAACTTATAAATAATATAATAAAACAATTATAAATAAATTATAATTATTTAAGCTGTTTTATTATATAGCTATATTATTTTGTTATATATTGTTATTATAAAAAAAACCTATTTGTTATTTTAATATAAAAGCACTTTATTGCTTAATAATTAAGTTATTATAACTATAAAAAATAGCTAAATAATAAATAAGTAAAATATTAATTAAGTTTAATATTTTAATTAATATATAAATAGTTATATAAAAAATATATATTAACTTTTAATTTTTAATAGCTATAAAAGCTATTATTTATATAATTTTAAAAAGTATTGCAAAAATAATAATATTATTATATTTTATATGCTAGCGCATTTATTATATAAGCTTTAACTTTTTAATATTAACTATTTTAACTTTTTAAAATAGTTATATAAAAAAAAAAAAAAATACTTAATATAAGCATAATGTATCTTACAAGTTAATTATATACCTAAGTTAATTGTATACTTTTCTTAACCTTTGTACAAATAAATTTTGACCTATTATATTTTTATTGCACATTATAGTAGGCCTTTAAAAAAAGTTTAATATTATTTTTATACTTTAAGCTTTTTATATAAACTTAAAACTAAACGTTTAACGTGCAGCTAAAATTTATAATATACTATTAATAACTTTAGCAAACTAAAAATGCAGCCGTACAACTATATATAATAGCAACCTTAAAAAGTAAAAACTTATTAAATTTAAAAAGCAAGGTATTATATAATATATATTTAACTTTGTTACGCAATTATTTTTATTTAGGCATAGTAATATTAAAAATATAGCTAATTAATTGCTAAAATTATGCAATAAAAAATATGTTAATAAAAACTTATTTTTTTTTTTATATAATAAAACTAGCTTTTATAATATATTTTAATTGCTAAATTAATTATAAGCGCATTTTATATAAAGATTTATTTAAATACTATAAGTAGTTTGCTTTTATATAAAATATAATAATAAAATATAAAGGTTAAAAAAATATATATATATAACTTTAACAAAACTAAATTTATTATAAGTAAAATTTTATTTAAAATAGTTATAACTATATTTAATTATATAAAAGACTTAAAAGCAGTATAGCAAAGCAATTATAAATAAACTATAATTATTTAAGCTATTTTATTATATAGTTATATTATTTTATTATATATTTGATACACTCCCTTAAGGGGTGGCATTATTAAATGGCGCATCTCCACTCAATGAGAAGCTCTGCCTCCCATTGTGATTAGATTAAAGATTAGATAAGGACTGCGCACATATTAGAATCTGCCTGCAGATTCTAATATGCAGTGGTCCTCTTTTCTACATCATCGTTTTACTTAATATATACTATACCCCAAAGAATACTATATTAATATTATTGTTATAAAAAAAAACTATTTGTTATTTTAGTATAAAAGTACTTTATTGCTTAATAGTTAAGTTATTATAACTATAAAAAATAGCTAAATAATAAATAAGCAAAGTATTAATTAAGTTTAATATTTTAATTAATATATAAGTAGTTATATAAAAAGTATATACTATCTTTTAATTTTTAATAGCTATAAAAGCTATTATTTATATAATTTTAAAAAGTATTATAAAAATAATAATATTATTATGCTTTATATGCTAGCATATTTATTATATAAGCTTTAGCTTTTTAAAATAGTTATATAAAAAAAAAATTAAACACTTAATATAAGCATATATTATATATATATTAAAAAAAAAATTTTTATTTATGTTTTTTAATATGTTTAATATATTAATAATAAAAGCTAATATATAAAAAAGTTTTTAAAAAGCAAAATTAGTGCTATATAACTTAAAATATATTATTGCTTAGCTAAATTTTTATTTAATTACTTTTATAATTAAAGCTTTATTTAATAGCTTGCTTCTACTTTAGTAATTTATTACTTTAAATAATATATAAAATATAATATTTTAGTTTATATTTATTAAATATTTTATTATATAATATTAAAATAGCTTGCTAACATATATTATTAAAAGTATATAGCAAATTATATATAGCGCAACAGCTATTATATATTGTTTAGCTTTATTAAAAAAAAAAGTTATAACTTTTTATATAGCAAATAACTAACTTAGTTAACGTTACTATATAAAAAAAACAAAATTATAAAATAAAAGATTACTTTATATATAAAATATAAAAAAGTTATAAGCTGCTAAGGCAGCTACTATATAAAAAATAGCAAAAAGGTATGCAAGTAGTAATTATATAAAAAGGCAAAAAACTTGCGCGCAACGCTATAAAATATATAATAAGCCTGGCTATAATGCGCAAACATATTAAAATAAAATAAAAACATTTAGCAAATCTAATTTTAAATAGTTTAAATTAATTTTTTATTATATAGTTAAGTTATAAGAGATTGTTTATATAAAGGTAAGAAAAAGTGGCAAATATGGCTGGGTGGCAAATATAGCCATAGAATATGTTATATATAAAATTTATTTTGCTAGCCTTAAGCATTGTTTAATTATTTTTATTATTATTTTTTAATTAACTTTATCTTATTATATAAAACAAATGCTTTTTTTTTTATATAGGGCACGTACACATAAAGTGCCATTTTCTACATTAAGTACTTAAACGTTTTTTATAGGCCATACTTGCAGACCCACTAAAACAACCTATAATTCTAGATTTGCATGTATCTCACCAGTCTAAGCCTAATTGGGAGTGGTGCAGAGCACCACCGCACCTGCCCATAAAGGAGACGTCTAAGCCACTGAGATAAAGATTATTGGCCCTAATACGTCGGTAAAGATCTGATCCCTTAAAACTAGTGACTTTGGCCACTAAGTTTAGCGTTTGCCTCTTGATGAGTTGCTGTGTTTTTACCTTGAAGCGTATTATAGATAAGGCTTGCACACACCCCCCAATGTGGCTCAAGTCGATTTACAACTGCACTCGCAAGTTAACAGATCCTTTCTTTGTTCTTTACATTCCGTTCTTGGTAGGAATCCCCTGTTTGCAAGTGAATAGGATCAACTTGCCGGCAGTAAAAACTTATGTATTAACCATACATATCTGCTAACCAGCTTAAGGGTCCGGTATTCTTCACAAAGGCGCTTAAGATATTCTTGATGTTCAGAGTGCCTTTTTCTTTTGCATTGTCTTGGTCTTTTAGAAGTTAAGTCCCGAGATCCGTGAGGTAATATTAGCTCTGGGCGCTTTGTGCCTAGTTCCTGACCTTTTTTAGACCTCTGTTCACTTTTTCAACAAATTTTTCGGCAAAGCCAGTATAGTTATTATTCAATCTGTCTGGTGTAGGTAGTATACAAGAAGTGTTGCTATGTATAGATACCTGATAACTGCTACTGATTAGGTCTTCTGCAATAAGCAACAATATTTACATAACATACCCGTAGTTGAGCTAAAAGCCTGGCTTGTACTCTTGATTGCAGCGGTCCACAACAGATGTTTTGGCTTTATCTAACAGGCATTCCTTGCAGCACACCTGCAAATGTGTAGTGCAACCAAAGTATGTCACTTCAATGCCTGGTTGATGGAAAGGGACGGCCCTGGTTTGGACATGCACCGTATGGCCTTCATATTCCAAGTCATATTCTTGTGACGCCGTATCATGCAATATCTGCCCATGAACTTGGCTCTGGGCCATGTCAAACCGTCGAGAAAGATAGTACTGAGCTCGAAAAGGAGGTGCATTAACGCTAGTCATGCAGTCTCTTCCACGACACCTAGTTATAATCCCTACGTTGCGTCTACCTATGTGCAACGTAGGGGTCGAAGTGGCACTAATGCAAGAACGCCAACAAGATCCGAAGTGCGACCTGGTGTCAAGCCCACTGTGCTGGGCATTATAGTTTGATCCATTAGTATAGTCAGAGAGAGAATCGTGACAAGGATTCGTGCATAGCATCATTCACACTAGCTGGCGTTGGCAGTAGCTGATCCATCACAAGCCATCCGGCCGCGATTGTCACTAGGCCCACATCCGGCTCCGTTCCCAAGATCGATATGTAGGCCACTTCTATACGCACACTTACACAGCAATCAGACGTGGACGTGGAGCTTGGGTATGGCTGCTTGCCATATACATCATAATATAATAGACACTCCTAGTTTCCCCCTGCCTAGTCTACGAGTACGTACTATCAACAAGTGTCTTGGTCAGGTTGCCATGGGATATAAAATCAAATCAAATGCCAGAATTGCACTTGTGGAACCATATGCACAGTCTCTTCTCTCGGTCGACTGGTACCTTGTCCTAGGCAGCTTCACCCTTTCAGCACCCTCTCGCCCTCTTGCCCTCTCGCCCTCTTGCCCTCTCGCCCTCTCGTTCCTGGTACGCTTCTTGGCGCCAACTCAGCACATACTACGCACATACTACTGTCCCCTGCTCATACATACAAATGGCCAAACATATTATGCAGCTTCGGCCGTTGGTTTTCCGAATAGTGGTGCTCGGAGACTGCGGTGTTGGGAAAACAGCACTGACGAGCCAACTATGCCGCCAACAATTTGTTCAGACTGTATGTTGTCACATATTATTATGTTTTCGTTTAGGTTAGCTAACAAGACTGTCACAATGGATAGTACAGCCCTACCGTTGAAGACTCTTTTCAAACAGAAATTTCCTTTAACGATCAATCATTTTCACTAGAAATCCTCAACACAGCCGGTTATGAACGTTATGAAAGCCTGCGGGATTCCTGGATCCACCAAAGTGATGACATAATCCTGGTGTACAGCGTTACCTCGCGGGCTTCTTTCGCGCCCATCGTCGATCTGTTTCAACAGATCCTTTGGGCAAAGGACTAGCACTCCCGTGCAACCCTGTCCATCATAATAGTGGGCAACAAGAGCGACAAGCTGGCTGAACGAAAAATATCGACCCAAGAGGGATACGACCTTGCGAAGAGCCTTGAGTGCCTATTTCTCGAAACGTCGGCAAAGAAAAACATAAACGTTGAAAAGGCTTTCTCCGATGTAGCCAAAATAGTGCATAATCTATCATACAAAGGAATGTTCCAGGACGTAGCATCTTCTGAAAGCTCTTCCTGGGGGTCATGGATAGGCAAGGAAGTTGATTGGGGTTGTTGCATCATCATGTAATCATAGAACGCAGATGGTGTTATATATACAGTCTAGACATAGCTCATTGCCCAAGCATATACTTTCTACAACGATGTCTAGAACGCGATGATTTGTACAATTATAATTCTGTTTCATCTTGTAGTCCTAGTCTACATACCATCCTTTTTCCCTTATTAATGCCTATATTGAGACACCAGCTTCTATGTGAGATGCTACATCTAACATAATATGAATTTTAATGCGATAATATCTAGATGCCTAACTGGTGATGTGCATTGATTCCTAGGTATAGCCAGCCCATCTAGATCTTTGTCTCAGGTGTTCGTGATCCGTGCGTATAACTATAAATATAGCCTTTCGTCATCCATTTCTTATTGACTTTAGCCTACTATAAACTAATAGGCGACTTTGGCTTATAGGCAGAGAAGCTAACCGTGTCAAGTCAATCCTCCAAGTCTTTCGGCGCGTCTGCGAATGACATGAAGATCCTTCAGGATTTCGTCACAAATGGTACAATCCCCCAGAGCGGACGAGCTTTCTTTTCTGAGTGCTGTTTACAAAAGTAATGCCTTTCGGTGCTTCAGCTGCTAGACCAAGGCATACATAATAGTGGTACAAGACCCATACTACTTCCCATATAAGTTTCCGCTATTTCTATCCTCTATTTCTCAACCTGTGAGTTGCTCAAAATTAAAGGTGTCGGAGTGTAAATACTAGGACTTCGTCTTCATTTGTCCGCACTATTTATATGGCTGCCAAGCTGGCAATGCTCTTGTCCCAATCTCCAATAAGCTTATTGCTAGCTGCAACTGCTGGTTCTATAAGTTAGTATGGTGTCCAGATCGTGGAATAAGAGATTGGCAAGATCTGAAAAAGGTTATAATCCCAAGCCATCGCGCCAGCCCATAGCCCCCGTCCTTTGTGTCAATACTGACAACGGATGCGATCGCAACACCCCCTCGATGTTTTTAACACGTTTCCTAAAACCAAACCTGCCAATGTCTGAACCTTCTGGTCATCCTCATCTGTCAAGCAATACTCCCATGTTACAAGACCAACCAGGAACTGCTCATCCCAACCTTTCAGTCCGAGACCAATTGTCCACAACGCCGTATGCCTGCCAGCCCAACCCCTACCGCTAGTGTTGTGGAGAACAGACCAGCAACAAAGTTGTGCTGGACTCGAAGGATACGACGCCGAGGTCTGGGCAATTAGTAGCATACACCAGTCCATACCTCTCCACGACTGTATTTCGCTGTTGCTGCTGCATCTTCTGCGTCTCGTGCCTTCGCGCTTGGCCTCAACACGCGACGGGAGCGTGTCGCTGACGTTCCAACATGGTTATCAGCCCCCACCACGATGGAATCCATTGGCTCCACCATCGAGACGATGCGTCCGCCACACCACTGGTTGACCCACTGAAGTAGTGCGGGTGGTTGGACTCCTGTCCATCCTAATCCAAGCTAGGAATAGTGGCATGTAAGGCTACTATATAGTAAGGCAAATGGCTATACTATAGGACACAACACACACACAGGAACATAGACATCTATAACAGCAGAAACCTAGCCAAGTCTATTTACACTCGTTTTATCAACCAATTGCCCTTACTTCTAGAGATTCAATTGCGAAAAGAACTGCCCATAGGCCCTTCGGGGTGTTATACTCGACACCTCTAGTTGCGTAGGCGTAGCCCTCCACCTTAGGTGGGAGCAGTGATTCCAGCTTTTCTAGGCCACCTAATCACCCAGCTCACTTCAATAAGCTTCATAAAAGTCTCAACATATTTGCCTTCGATGCTTGGTACGGGTATTCAGTCCCTTTGTAGCGCGGTGCTTTAGCCGATACCACAGCCGGCAGAAATCCCGTAGAGTGCAATGATTCTTTCAGGTAAGCTTCAAAGCGTAAAGCTTGAAAGCAAAGGATATCCTGAGGTCCAAGATGGACGCATTCATAAATGCTCTTGAGGACCAGTTCTACAGATTGGCAGTCATCTATTTCGCCCGTCTCATTCTTCGCCGCGACTTCGACTTTAAGCTTTGCCAACGCGCCATACAAACACGTGAGTTGGCTTTCGTATGGCAACAATAGTTTTTGATTTAGATACCCTATTACTTACCGAGGGACACGAGTGTTATCTCGAGTGTCAAGCAAGGGAGTCTCGAGTCTAGATACCTGGGTGAACTGACGCGCTGGGTACTGAAAGCAATGAAGATAATGGAATAATCTCAACTGTTAGAACTAGGTAATATTACGCAAGAGCTTTGGTAGGCGAGAGGCTTTTGATGCGCTACTAGGTGTTAATATAAAGATGTTAAAGCAATGTGTTTTATAAGCGATCCTCATTTTGTCACAGCATTAGATCAACTCACCGGTCAGGAGGCTACTCAAACTACATACTTCAGATCCTTAAGCGTAAGGGTATAGAGGTAAGATTTATCTTGTTACTAGTGCTATAGCTCTAAATAAACAACGATGCGTTTTTTGCTAATAGAAATAACGACATGACAACTTCTCACAGAAAATAAAGCCGTACAGCTCCTAGGCAATATAATGGCTCTCTACATGAGTTTATCCCAGGGGATTCCGTTTTCCTTCCACAACAACATTTCCACATGATTTGCCCTCCAAGATAGGCGCAGCGACTCGGCAAAGTTATGTTCGTCGTAGAGCATCGCTGTCACAGGTCGCGACTCTTGTCCTCGCCCATTGACCCTCGCCGCCGCCTGCCTTTCAGCTTCAGTCGACCCGGCCGGCTCCATCATAATACAATAGTTCGCTCTCTGGAGGTTTAGTGCTACTCCACAAATTCGGTAGGTCGAGATAATTATCTTGTTCTCGCTTGGCAGAGAGATCGTTGACATTGGCGGGGTTGATTGATGATCGCAGTGACATGCACCTATGGATGCCTTTATACATAACTTCTTGGCAGAAGTTAGCAGCTTGATCGCGTCGGATCTGGGGAGACCTCTTACCCAGGGAAATGAACTGGGATGCTTTCGACCTCATCGATGGAAGACTCTTCTTATCAGTACACTCTATTCTTTCACAGGGCAAGCCTCTCCCTGTCGCACTGATTAACGAGGCTAAGTCGTTGATCACTAGCGTTAAGAAGTGGAGTGGTATTTAATTACAGCACCGCATCTGTTGGAAGACTTCCACAAACCAAGAGACAGAGAGACAACAGACCGCGCCGGTCATGTCTTCTACAGATTTGGTACAATAATCAATCTCTACGTTCAATCATAAGGTCCTGAATGAATTTCTCGCGCCCATACAACTCAGAACAACGCAGCTTCATGAAGAAATTCACGAAGCCAAGATCTTTCGAGAACTCACACATTGGCATAGTGTCAAAGTTCCTATTAACCCCAAGCAAGAACAGAAGAAACCCGGATTTTTTGCCAAAAGACGAACGCAAAGATTCATAACAGATACCTTAGTATACTCCGCGAGTCTTACGAATGCGACGGGGAAGCCGATCGAACTCGAAACGAAAGTGGCATCTCTAGTGCACCTCATAAAGAAAACTCTGCCCATCCACACGGCTGCACGGTTACCTAAGGTGGTCGGCAACAGTGACATAAAGAAGAAAATACGGGGTGGCGCTGGTAAAAATAATGCTCAAGAGACTGCACGGTTAACTCAAGCCCGAAAGTTGAAGGAAAAGAAACACGGCTACTTTCTAGAAATGCATGACCTGATTGAACAGCAATGACGCAACGTTCAATGCTAGCGAAAATGTCAGAGGAAAATCAACAAAGGTCTTGCAGAACGGGGACATGCCTTGTTCATCATCGGTCGCGGCGAATCGTTCCTCCCAAGCACGGTACAGCGTATCACACAGATAGAGGGATATTTCCGCCCCAATGATAGCTCTGTCTTCTTTTGGAAGATTCAGTGACAACTTGCTTGTTCTTTTAAAGCGATTGAAGAGAACAGGCTCTTGACTTACAGTGGGGGGACAAAAAGAACAAGCTAAAACGCGTTCAACGCGAATTTTTGCGCTAAATTAAAAACTTCCTTTAATACCTTATTTTTTTAAACATGCTTTGCTAGGCTATACTACTACTAAATAACAAAAAAAAGCAGTATAGCCTTTATATAAGAACAAAGATTGTTGTTTATTATAATTCTAGTTAGCAACTGCGCTATTTAAAGGCCAAATTTAGTATTCTGCGCAGCACTATACATGGCCTACTTAAATAGTATAAGGTCTAGAAATTAGCTAGATTATTGCTAAAGCTAGGGCAACTATAAAAACTTAAAGACCAGCATAAACGTTATATAATTAGGTACATTAAAGCTAACTTTTTTATTTTATTTATTAAGCTTAACAAAATTATGTGCTCTTATGTTTGTTTGCATACTTTAAAGAGGTACTTTTAATAAAACAGTATATTATATTAACGCGTACTTTATAAGCTATTTTTAACCTTTTAACATGCTTTATAACGCTTTATATAAGCTTTTAAGCATGCAAATAAGCTTGTTTTATAGTAGCGCAAAGTTTTTTTTAATAATAAAACTACTATTAACTATAGTATAAGCAATTATATAGCGTAAGCGTTTTAAAAGCATAGTTAGTTTTATACTTTTTATTTTAAATATAATTATAATATTAAAATTTAATAAAGTACTTTTATATAAAAAAGTTATGTTTATTACCTTAATATATATAACTTAAGTATAGAAAAACTAAGCAAAGTTAAATATTTTAAGCAAGATTTTGCTATAAGCAAAGTTCTTTTATTATAGCCTTTAATAGCAACTTTAAGTTGCGCTAATAAGAAGTAATTTTAATAATTTACTGCAGCATACTTAATAAATACTTTTTTGCAAACCTTAATAATAATTTTATATTTATACAAAATAATACGCCTATATATATTGCGCACATTATATAAAAGTAGATTTAAAAATATAACCTTATAGTTTTAAATTAGCTATTATACTTGCTTAACTTAAACCTTATTAAAAATATATAAAAGGTTTTAAAAAAACAAATTTATAGTGTAAACCTTAAGCTAAAATTACTAAAAAAAATGCAAAAAGTATTAAATTTGCTAGTAAAGGCTATTATATAATAGTAAGAGTTAATTAAACAAGAGCTACTTAATAACCTAATTAATAGTATGCTTTGCAAAGTTATAGCAATTATTGCAGCAAAAAAATAGTATATAAAGTATTAATTATATAATTAAAAAGCCAGATTAATTACAATTAAAATATATTATTTAAATTTTTTTTTACTAATAAAATAAGTAAGAAAATAAAATATTTATGTTGTGTAGTAATAGTAGTAGATCTGATGTTTTAAGCACCGCCTTGTTCTTTTTGTCCACTGATTGTAACTCTTGACTGTTCGCTTGAGAGGGCCAAGAAGTCTGGCTATTTACGGATGGGGCATTACAAGAATTCGCATTCCGCATTGGATGAACTTGAAGAAGGATATTAACCCACAATTATTACTTTTAATAATACCTACTTATATAGTTCAATTTAGTTGCTTATCCCTGCTTTATAATTGCATCTAATATGTTTAAAGCGCTGTTTAAAAGCTAATTATAAGCTGTAATCTATACCTTTAATCATCGAAATAGGTTAGATTAAGTACAAGGTAGATCTGTCCATATAGACTACACCGTTAACAAATTAGATCATGGTGTACTTGAGATCCCTTTCTTCCTCTGGCAGGTGAGCCAGCTGAAAAATACCTGTACCCTGCGCGGATTGAAAAAACGATTCTGTCATGATCACGTAGGAACAGAATGCATACACAGTGTATAAATATAGTTAACACATCAATGTGCACTGTGTCACAAGATAGCTGTAAATAGCCTCAGCCTTATAACAAAAAAGAGAGAGAGAGAGAATCAATATGTTTTTGCAACCAAGAAAGGAGCCTCACAGATTCCTTGAACGAAAAGGTAGGATCGTACATACACATAACGTACTTATACACCTTCTAAGGCGCTGCACAGGCGATGACGAGTGAAAAGGACACAAAGTGGACGGACTGCAGCTCCTTCAACCAATATCAACATAGTAGCTTCTCTCAGCATATTTGATATCGGGTTTTCCATCCTGCCTGACTATAACCTCCTTAGACGCCAGGCATCATAAAACCCGGCAGGTTGGGCCAGTTACCGACCTTGGCCGGGTCGCCTCCAATGCGAACCCAGACGGCATGGCTCGGGGTCGGGCCGTCCAAGACGAAGAACTGGTACCAAGCCGGCGGGCTGACGCGGGAGTTGGGGGGTGCCGTAACCTTGCACGCCGTGCCCGCACAGGAAAAGGCGGGGAAGATGGTGCGCTGGCCCATGTTGTTGCCATGGGTGGAGCCGACGGCAGCGATGAGGGAGACCTTGGCGGCGCCAGTGAAGTTGGAGGTGAGGGTGAAGGGGACGGTCTGACCGTAGGCCCAGTCCTTGTTCTGCACGGTGAAGGTGGGCTTGGGTGCCCCGGACAGGATGTAGTCGGGCGAGAAGTACTCGAGCCGATATTCCTCGGGGTTGACCGGGTCTTGCGGGTCGGAACCCGATACCAGGACGCGGCCGTCGGGCATGAGAACCGCCTCGGAGTGGTACAGGCGCGCAATGGTCGAGCTCGCGAGCTGCGTCATGCGGGAGCCGACCGGCTTGGATGGATCATACAGCACAGCCGCCTTGTTAGGATTCGGAGCTAGCGAAAAACCTGCGCGGCCGTTGACGGCGCCGTTAAGGATCAGATAGCGGCCATCAGGGAGGTTTACCATGCATGTCACGACACGGGTCGAGGGCTGAAGTAGAGAAGGTCAGTAAGAGAATCCTGGGTATCATAAAAAGCTGAGTAAGGGTTAGAGTGGTGGAGGGAGTGCTGCTCACCATTCTCTCGATGGCCCACTGTGCGTTTGGAACTTCTGGCTGTGTAGAAATGCAGTTGTCTAGTCCGAAATTCGCGCCGTCAGTTGTACCACCACAGATCAGGACTGTCATCGGATCGGTGTAGGGGGCAGACTGGGGTAAGAGACTCATTGATCCTTGTAATGGGTAATTCCGCCCAGATTCTGGGTTGTTGACAGCACCTGGCATCTTCGGCAGCATTCTGGTTGTTTGGAAGTCGGTCTGTGATATCAACCGAGCTTCGTTATACTGAGCGAAGAATATGTCGCCCGATGGCAGAATGGCCATGAATGGATACGAGCTGTTCGTCTGGGCGTTCTTGAGATAGTCCAGATAGGTCGACTTTGTGACACCAGAAGGCCTCGGTAGGATCTCACATGATGGGACTATAGGACCGTCCGAACCGTTCTCGCCGCCAATAACGACGATGGATCCGTTGCTGAGTGTCATCGCAGTCGGGTACCAACGAGCATCCAAGAGCGCCAGCTTAGTGACGTCCTCCTCCCAGTCGTGGGTTCCGTTCTTCCCCAAGCCTAGCTCAGGCGTGAAGAGCCGAACGCCGTATAGTGAGTCAACGGACCACCCACCGATATTGATCTGACGTCCAGCTTTGTCCGGAAGCACGAGCGACGCGGAGCAGAAGGCGTCTGTCTTGAGCCGGAGCTCGCGGAAGGCTGTGCCATATTGCGGCGCAAGAGTAGGATCGAACTCAAACGAGCCGCTACTGTTGTTGTTGACCTGTGTGCCATGCTTCTCCACGAAAACAACCTTGTCGTTGATGCCTACAACACTGATCAGGGGAACAAGAGGTGCCGACATAATGAAATCATAGCGTCCTGCCGCGCTACCTTCAGCAATCGACCATGTCGTCAATGGTTTTCCGGTCCACTGATAGTACGATAGCCTATTCCCACCACCTAACAACAAGTTAGTCATTCTTCTATGATTAGGAGATTTGTGAACAAACCATAGAGGTGGTGAGCGTCGCCTGGGCAAGCGATGTTGCAATCTGTCTCTGCCGATTTGGTAACTGTTGTGATATCCCCACAAACTAGGTTCACACATTAGTCTACCCTTCAGGAGAAGATAGTATGGACCGATCCATTGCTTACAGCATTGATAGCCATATTCGACCCCGCCTGCATTGTAACCGAATTTGCTGCACCCAGCTATACATGCTTCGATTGTAGTGTTATGCACATCTTCACCCATCCATGGCAAGACGCGTTGGCCAACGGCGTCACTGTGACCACAATTAGCTCCCGCTGTTATCTCGTCTCAACAGATCCTTTATAGGTGATACTTACACAACGCATCCGTAGTATTCCCAGGAACCGGGAAGGTTCTCGGTGAGGGGAGTTGGAGGTTGGTACACCACGATAGTGTTGTTAGAAAAGACAGACAGTCTGTTGCCGGCACCACATCGCTGGGACGGATCACCCGTGCAGGACAGGCCACAGTCTGATGTACTTGTGATATTAGCACCACTCCGGAGGAAATCGTCACAGAAACATTGCGACGCGTACTCCAGTCCAGCCACGGTATAGCCAGCGGCAATACAAGTGGCGACGCAAGATTGGATCGTAAGGCTGTCGCTGTCGGGTTGCTGGTTCATCAATGCACGGCCGTTGCTGCCTTCGGTATAGCATCCCTTGTAAGCCCAGGCGCCAGGCAGCATGGGCAAGGATCCCGTCGGCGACCCAGTATCGGTAGGACCTGGAGGGCCAGTAGATATAGTCTCGGTGGGGTTGGGACCTGAACCGATGAGGGACCAGACGCTCAGTCTGTTGGCGCCACCGCAGATCTCGGACGCATTGCCTGCACAGGGCAGAATGCACCCGTTGCGAACCTGGGCTCCGCCATTCGAGTACCCGCGTCCACAGTAGCATTCGCTGGCATATTCAGTCCCGGCTAGGGGGTAGCCCGCCTTTTTGCAAGCAGCGGTGCAAAGTTCGTTGGTCACTATCGACAATTTTAGGCATGGCATGCATTGGGGATAGGAAACGACGTACTTGAAGAAGCGCCCCCTGGCAAGTTGGCTCTGTACGTGAGAGTGCGGCCCCCATTGCCCTCGCTGTAAGCGATCAGTCAGCGGGTGGATGTGGCAAAGCCGATGCACACGAGCCTACCTGAAGCATCCTTCGTATGCCCAACCGTCAATCGGGCTGGGAGGTGTTGCTTCTCCGGCTGGGCCGGTATAAACGCTCAGTCTGTTCCCGCCGCCGCATGGTTCTGATGAATCTCCGGCGCAAGATGTACTACACTCGGCGTTGTTCGTCTTGGGATACTTCTCATTGACTCTCTCACCGCAGTCTAGGCAAGTCAGCGGAGATGCCAAGTACTTCAGGGGAGGACACAGTCATAGCCACGCACAGCATTCCAGTCCGTACTCGGTCCCTGCCATGGGATAACCCCTGTCCATGCAGAAAAGGACGCAGCTCTCGACTGTCATGTTCACGGCATTGTGGTAGCCATCTAGGTCTAGAGCACGAGTGCCGTCGGTGCTGTCGCTATTCGTAAAAGATCAGTCAAGCCAACGAGCGCGACGCGGGACCAAAACGTACACGTAGCAACCCACATAGGTCCAGTTCTTGCTAAGCGTTTCGGGGATCATCAGAGCCCTTGGGATGATACTCGTCGCAACTATCTACATCATATTAAATCATGGCGTCTACGGCTGTTGGGGCTATCATCCGTACCTGGATCGCAAGAGCCGCAGCGCCGACATATAAACGAAGGGATGCCATCGCTAGGAATTGGCGTAGAATTCTAGGATGGTGATGAACGATTGTGCGCAAGTATGAGAAAACCGTGTCGATGGTAGGGGGATGCCACCGGTTATTATAGAGCGTGGTAAGTAGGAGCTGAGCTACTCGTCTACCCGGACGCCGCAAGCTGAGCCTTTGCGTCGAATCAATATTGTGCCATCTAGGGCGTTTTTGAGATGCCGCGTGGTCCGAAGACCTACTACTCCTAAGCAGTGCAGTTGCAAGCTGATGGGTGGTGTTTGGAGACAGGACGAGCGAAAAACGTCCACTCACTAAGCGTCAGTACAAATGTAACAGTGGTATTTAAGTCGGGCCGGAAAACACCATCACGGGTTTGCACATTTTGGCCCATATATCGTTTCGAGGCTCAATACTCTACCAATACGCGTTTAAGCGAAATCATAGTTCGGAATGTACTTAACAAGCGAGAGAAACCAAATTGTGTTATTGGTTATTACTTTAACATGTAACCCTAGGTGCAGAGTTGCGCCGTTATATTGACCGGTTGCGGGCAGCCATATACCTTCTTATGGGCCGGCGTGCTGTAGCAGTCCGTCTGGCCAGCGGCACAGTCGAAGAGCTCGCAGCCATCGCCCGGAGTCAAAATATTGTGGGAGTCCTTGAATGCACATCGCCTAATTATAAGGATCTATGGTCTTATAGCTTACTATCGAGTCCTCGGCTTTGGAAAGGCTCAACTTTCAGGCTGCCCTGATAACGTGTGGAACTTGGTGCGTCTCCACGAGTTACAGGATTGGCGTAAACTAGATCTTCTAGAGTATCTAGCCTATGAGATTAGCCTCACCTGCCAGAATCTAGATTATGAGTCGAGTTTATCGGGCTCTTTGGTAGATTTGAGAACATCAAGCCTCCATCGCGCAGCTTGTTGGTCTACGATGGTGGGTTCCAGCGTTTGTAAAATAATTTGGAGCTCAGAGATGCTGCGCCACTGTTGGCTGAGGATTCCTTTGCATAGTTTTGCACGACGCTCCTCCAACGACCGGATTTCATTGTGTACCTTGTTGATTGCACTCTGCTGACCATATCTTCGGGCCTGTTCCCAGAGCATATTTGCTCCTTGAGACAGCATAGGCAGCTTTCATTGTTTCCAATCGTCAATGTAACTCCGGATAGCTTCATCTATGATATGGCTGGCGGCTTCATTAGTGAGTATTGTGCGGTTTCCACGCCGGATTCTTGTTGTTCTCTGCTCATCTTGAACTTCTTCCCATGTCTTTGGGTCTGCATCATCATCCGAATCGCCATAAAGAGGTAGAATAATATCGGGACCGTGTGCCCTGGCAATATGTCCTAAACCTCGCTGTGCCCTCGGGAGATAACGCTTGAAGAGTTTATGCGCTTGCAAACGGTGCTGGTGGGGCACTTTTGTATGGCAAATGTTGATTTCACTTTCCTCGTGATTCAAGTTCCACCTCGGTAGGCTCAGCGTGGATGAGGCCAAATTGGGACACCACACCCAGATTAACTGCTTGCCTGATGTTGACTCCGCTTGAAAGGGGGGTCGGTGCAACTCGTCGCGAGTTTCGACGGGCTGTGGAAGGGATGATTGTGGCTGTGGACGTGGGTGTAGGCACTGGCACGGATGGGAAAGGGCCGCAAGTCGGTAGGCTGATATTCTGAGCATTGGAGGCTGGTTGAGATTCTGAAGTAGGGTAATTGTTGAGGTAATCCTTATACATCTGGCTTTGTCGACGAAGCTCGCCGCGGGCGTGCGCAAAGGTGTTCTTGTGCTTCAGAGTTCTGATACCGAGACTCTCGTACAGCTCTGACTCGTCGGCTTAGGTAAGGATGGTATGCCCGTCGGCGCCTTGCTCGCGCAGACAAGTCTCAAGTTGTTCGGTGGGTGGGAGCTCTGGCAACGGGATCCCGATCCAAGCTCAATCTGGGGAGCAGAGTTCTTGCACGCCTCTGTCGACGTCCCAATTGAAAGGGTCATCATCCATCCTCGAGATGTTCACGGCAACGCGCGTTCGTTCGGTTTATGTTCATCGACGGATCAAGTGGATAGCTGTAGAGGGAGGCCAACTTCGTGCGATATTGTCTAGAGATATTAAACCGTAAGCAGCGAAAACCATGGCAGAGAGGAATGTGCATGATATGGGGCTTCTAGGAATAACAAAAGCAAGAAATACAGCAGTGACTAACCAGATGAAACAATAGATGGTAGTGACATAGCCTAGTTGGTACGGGGAGGGCATGTCGAGGGGAGCCGTCGACACGGAGAGAGTTGTCGATGTTTCGGGGCCGTGATCGAGAGAGCTATTGTTTGTTGCGAGGAAAGTACGCCTCAAGGTGCGGGAGCAGCAGCTCGGGGCAAGCCTATAACCTGCCTCACGAGTTATCTGGCAATCGCGTGAAAATGATGAGCAGCCCCATGCGCCATGATGGCCATAGTTTGTGTGCATGTATATGATTTGTGAAGATACTCTGTTATGGTGACTAGATGAGAAAGAAGCCGCGGATCAAATGTACCTCGCCCGACACATGCTTGTTGGTGTATTGGGTGGAATAAATGACAACTATTCTTGTAACAAGGATCGACTTGAGTTTAATGCACAATATTAGTGAAGAATATAGTGTTGAAACTACCAACGATCGCGGTTTATTTAGTAAAAGTTGGAAGATGAAGGTTTTACGAAGAGTATTTTCTGATATACGTAAGCTAAGTTCAAGGTATTCAATAGAGGCTCGATGCACGCATGGGAGCATGGCTTACGAGGAAGTGCCTAATCAGGGGCTAAACGACTTGAAGCAAAAGCTATGTTTTGCGGACGGGTAGAGCATTGCTCTTGGTAGTGCTAAGACAGATTAAAGAGCGCCTTTTGCTGACGCTAATAAGGTTGATAATATGAATGATTGTTTTAAGAGTTGCCTCTTGATTTATAGGCATGCTCACGGTAGTGTTTAGTCTGCGCCTAGAATTATAGTGCTGTTTTCAAGAATCCTTAAATAATAGTCTAGTAGCATTTAATCCTTTAGACCATTTTAGGACTGCTAACCCTCTCACATATAGCTTGGTGAGGTGTGCGGGCTTCATGGGATGAATGGTCTACCTAGGAGCCTTAACTCTTAAACGTTCTTGAATATAACGTTATAATTCATTGCACGCTATTTATGTTGCAGCAACTAGCCTTAGTAGAGTAGAACAGCAAAAAAAAAAAAGCCTATTTGTTTACACATGTTATTTGGTTTTTGCTAAAATATGACCACAACTCTAATGCCCTCACTTTCCTTGGTTTATTCTCACCAATCAATAGGGTCTTTAAGCTCCTGGCCACGATTTGTTGTCGGGACCTTGGCTGCCTTCACAGGCAGTTTTCCGCCTCTTCTTCGTAGATAAGACGTGCCGTTCACCCACGGTGTCTCCTCCGACACCTTCGTCTCGTGTGCAGTAATCTTATCCTCGAGCTGTAGAGTAAGACCGATGTCATCCAGGCCATTGATCAGGCAGTGTTTCCGGAACTCCTCAACCTCAAACTTGCAGATGAGGTTGCCACTGGCATCACGAATCTCTTGGTTGGGCAGGTCAACCTCAATTTCGTTGCCCGCCCGTGCCTCGGCTGCGATCTTCTCCAAGTCGACAGGGTTCGTGATAGCGATGGGTAGCATGCCATTCTTGAACGTGTTGTTGAAGAAGATATCAGCAAAGGAGGGAGCAATGATGCATCGAACACCAAAATCATTCAGGGCCCAAGGGGCATGTTCACGGGAGCTCCCGCAGCCAAAATTAGGGCCGGTGACAACAAGTGTCTTAGCCTTAGTGTAGGGCTCCTGGTTCAGAATGAATTCAGGGTTGTGGGAGCCATCAGGGTGATATCTCCAATCGTTGAAAAGGGCTGAGCCGAGCCCGGTGCGCTTGATGGTCTTGAGGAATTGTTTAGGGATGATGGCGTCTGTATCGACGTTGGTGCGGTCCATAGGGGCGGCAATACCCCTGTGAACAAGGAACTTGGGCAAGCCCTGGGAGCCGGTAGCCGTTGAGACTATGTCTTTGGCGCCCAATGAGCTGTCTTCCGGTTGGTCACCCAACTTGTCTTTGGCCAACGCATCGCCCATCTCGACGCTCTCGTCAACAACCGGTGTGCTCGATGCCACGGGTGCCTTAAATGCTTCGACATGTGGGCTTGCCTTGTATTCTGTCAACTTCCGCACATCGGCCAATTTGCCGACGATACCAGCAGCAGCAGCCATGACTGGGGACATAAGATGGGTTCGGCCAAGGGCACCTTGTCGGCCCTCGAAATTTCGGTTGCTTGTGCTTGCACATCGCTCCCTAGGCGAGAGGATGTCAGGGTTCATGCCGAGACACATACTGCACCCTGCTTCTCTCCACTCAAAACCGGCATCGAGGAAGATCTTGTCGAGACCTTCTGCTTCGGCTTGTTCCTTGATAATGCCAGACCCGGGAACAACCATGGCTCGCTTGACATTGCTAGCAACCTTCCTGCCCTTGACAACAGCGGCTGCAGCTCGAAGATCCTCGATTCTCGAGTTTGTGCAGGAGCCGATGAATACCTTATCGATCTCAATGTCCTCCATGCGGGTCCCGGGGGTGAGGCCCATGTATTCGAGCATTCGCCGACCGCTCTTCTTCTTGGCCTCACTCTGGAACAACTCGGGATCTGGGACCGAGCCGGTAATAGGAACAACGTCTTCAGGGCTGGTACCCCACGTCACGGTGGGGACAATGTCCTTGGCGTCGATTTGAACGTCGATGTCGTATTTAGCACCTGGGTCAGACTGGAGGCTCTTCCAGTATTCGACAGCACGCTCCCACTCAGGCGAATCTGGAGGTGGCGCGAGAGGCTTGCCCTTGAGGTACTCGAAAGTGGTCTTGTCGGGCGCAACCATACCGGCCCTGGCACCAGCCTCGATGGACATGTTGCAGATGGACATGCGAGCTTCCATGCTCAAGCTTCGGATGGCGGAACCACAGAACTCAATGACGCAACCGGTACCGCCAGCAGTACCGATCAAGCCAATTGCATGGAGAATGACATCCTTTGAGCTGACACCGGGGGCAAGCTCCCCGTCGACTTGTATTCTCATGTTCTTGCTCCTCTTGGTTATGAGGCATTGTGTCGCCAAGACGTGCTCTACCTCGCTAGTACCAATGCCGGTGGCGAAGCAGCCGAAAGCACCGTGAGTGGAGGTATGGCTGTCACCGCAGACCAAGGTGGTGCCCGGAAGGGTGAAGCCCTGTTCGGGGCCGATGACATGGACGATACCCTGACGCTTATCACCGAGGCCGAAATATGTAACGCCGAATTCCTTGACGTTCTCTTCGAGCGTAAGGCATTGCAGACGCGAGTCCTCCTCCTCTACGAAGGTGGCAATATCCTTGATGCCTTTTCGGGACTTTGTGGGAACATTCTACAGACACGCAGGGTTAATTAGCCAGGCAGTTTGCTTATTATCGGGCTTGATCGAGTCCGGAATAGGTTGTGATGACAGCAAGAGACGGACAGAGTGAGAGTGAGAGGATAACCTACGTGATCCGTGGTGGCGAGAGTGCAGTCCGTTCTCCTTACTTTCCTTCCGGCATTCTTAAGGCCTTCGAAGGCTTGCTATATCTCCATCGTTAGCCTGCTTATTCTCCTTGCCATATGAGATGCGCGACGTACCGGTGAGGTGACTTCATGAACCAGATGACGGTCTGTCGATATCGAGGGGGGCACGTTAGCACTATGTGTTTATTGGAAGTAGATCGCTAGCTCATTCCTTACCGATATAGAGAAGAATCGTGCCATCAAGTTTCTCGTCAACTATGTGGGAAGCAAGCACCTTGTCATACAAAGTCTGCGGGGCTTTTTCTGCGACAGGCATCTTGGCTAGGTGTTTAATTTGTCGACCAGACAGCGAGTTACCCGGATCTCTACTCTGCCTCAATCTTTGAAGGAAAAATTGATGGAGGACACCAACCACCAGGGGATTGCAGTGGGGAACTGAGGAAAATGAGAGGAGGGAAAAATCAGAGCGAAGCACACACGTTGCAACAGATTAATTGGGGGAGAGCCGATGAGATAAAAGTGAAGTACAAACGCGGGGGAGGGCTGGCTGGTTATATGTGATACCTGGACCGTCCGAGAAGCAGGCTATTTGTAGATATAACTATCCTTTAACAACTTCCGGCAACGCAGGCTTATTTTCAGTACTTTCCAATGTATTTTTCTTTGCTTCCTTTAATTCAAGGCAGCTTGTCGCGGTAGCGAGCCTCAAAAATAGGGAAAGGTGAAAGGGCCGAGAATCGGACATGGCAAAGAAGACTCCGGTCGCGGGGCCTGGCCGGACCCATTTAAAGTTGGAGCTAATGGCGGATTTGAATTTGGTCTCATGGGATTGGCTATAAATATGCTCGACATGCTAGATTGAGCAAGCTAAAATTTAAAGAAGCGCCTACCTGTGGGGCAGTCTATTTTTTTAGAGCAAAAGTCAGTGAAGGACAGTGGAGGCGCAGGGAGCGCAGGGCAGAGCAGGGAAAGGCAGAGTGATGTCAACAATCTGGTTAATTTTTGTGCAGCCGCGTAGATTTGTCCCGTCCTTGGCAGGCTCCACTCCAACTGCCCCACTTGCTATTGACCAGAGAAAGTTTATACCTACATGTAGGTAGTCTGTAGGTACCAATAAAGGGGAAAGGACTTGGCAAGACACATTGTTGAACGGTCTACAGCAAAACACGTGAGAGATCTTTTCTGTCCGTCACCGCAACTCTTTTACCTACTCTTCTACGTAGTAGCTGCTATTATTAGGATCGTATGCCTGGGTATAGTCTCTCTCCTAATGTCTAGGACTCTTGGCTCCAGTCCTAAACTTCTTGGCTGCTCTCTTCTCTTGGTACCCCAGACTTGGTCGGGCAGATACCGGACTTGGTTCTAGTAGTTAGGGTTTTTGCTATGTCGCCATCTTATCCTATCCTATCTTATCACTACTATAATGCCTTTTCTCGATATATAGCCGGTAGTGTTTAATTTCCTCCATTTATTCAAAGGTCTAGCTAGTATAACTTGGTCTTATGTACCTAGTTAGTCCCTCCCATAATGACCGGACCCTGAGAAAAGCAGAGAGCGGTATCGGCCAGGGGCTCCGGGCAAGAAGCACCTATTATCTCTCAGAGGAATATAGCATGTAGGGTGCTGCATGTAGGTACTTAGAGTAAGACTATCGGAACAAAGGAAGTGGGAGCACAAGCATGTAGCCAACCAGTAAAGAATTAGCTATCAAACAAAGTATCGACCATCTGGTTCCTTTGTGGCAAGTTGCTGTCTTTTGGAGTCCGCCGGCCCATGCGGGGTTGGCTCAGCCTGCTTCTATCCCCAGTTAAGACCCCGGCGCCAGGCAGGCTGAGGGGGTACATTTAGGCAATCTTAGTGGTAGGTATGTAGGTTTGCAGTCTTTTTTTTGGTCCATCTGCTGCATGGGGACGCCGAAAGTCACGGTTGCATCCAGATACAAATATAGAGTTAAATAAATGGGCATTTCCTTGTAGCAACTGTACAACGTCCAGCATGCGCATGATCAGCTCTTCCAAGGCATCGAAGACTAATTATTGGTTGAATGGCCGTTGTACAGAGGGGACTCTCGGTATCATGATCGGTAGAAGCATGTATGTAGAAGGTAATGCCCCGGTCACATCAATCATCAGGCGAAGTTCCCCTCTTCATTCAGATGGGCTCGAAATCCCCAATTCCGAGTTCGGCAAACCCTGCTAGATACCTAAAGTAGGTAGTCCACCCCCGACTCCAAATCGACATTCTAGACAGCCCCCCCGACTACAGCAATACCTGTCTCATCAAGTTGGCCCCTTTATACCCCAACTTGACTACCTTGCGTCCCCGCAAATACCTACAACATGTTAGGCAGCTCGCTCGCCCCTTTAAAGGAAGTAAACTGATGCCTTTTGGTGACGCGCATAAACAATGGCGTTTGCCTAGTGAATGAGTCAGTTATTCTGAACTTCATATCCTTTTGTTTATCCAGTAAGCACGTGTTCATTCTAAACAAGATGGCTTGTGTTACTTACACTCTCCGTCGTGTAGGCGTGAAGAATATTTATACAAGGGGAATTTAAGACCTGACTCAACAACAATAGCAGCAGCGATAGCAACAACGGTAAGATCATGACGTGCTAGATGTATTTAGTGTCACCGTTCAACTCTACAGTGCTACAATAAAGTGAGGATATATAGCACTACCTGTTATTGTTGCATTAGCCTACGCAGAGTTACCGTTACCTGACTTTCTATTGCAAAGTCCAAGTGCATCTCACCAGCTGTGTTGACTCTCGTGTTGAATCTTGATATCAAAAAGTCTGTGCTAAGGCAATACGCACCACAACACCATAAGCAAGGCATACTTATCTCAATCATTATACCCAAGGTTAATAGGTATCTTATATATCTGCGTGAAAAGCAAATAGGTTTTGCATCAAACTCGGGTCAAACCTGTATACCAGTAGTAAGAGCCTTTCCCTGATTAAGCCTTTGTCCCCGTTTATGCCTCCAGACAACAGAGGGTAATAGACCCTGATGTCATGATACAATCGATCAATACTGGTATCTCTGCAATATTTAACTCTTTCTTTTAGTGTTATTATCTTATTTCCTATTTCTATTTGCCCCTTCACACCTCTTTACTTCTTCACCCTGGACTTCTTCCTGCCTTCACCCTTACCCCACGCTCCCGCCCAGCACAAGACAACATTTAGTGAGACAAGACCACGCGAGGCAAGAGTAGAAGATACAAGAATCCCTAATTTCCGTCTATCAACTTGGTCCTGACCCTCTAAGGCTTACACCAACACCTCAATAGTAAGGAGAAGCATGAACAGTCAAGCCCTCTTGCTGTTACCCAGTCTTCAGTCTTTGGTTCTTCTGCTGCCCCTGTCACACAGATTCTCTCCTGTATCACATAAACATAGCACTCGTTAACAAAGTCACCACGCCCACACCTGCTACGCAGAACAGTGCCGCGCCTACAAAAACGCCCAAGTCTCTCCAGGTACCTACTCCTTCTCGTTGGCGTCTCCGAATTGCACTTCCGTCGTCGAACGCCGGGCTGACTGTAACCCACCACACGGACCCGAGACGGATCAGTATCACACAAGCCACACAGAAGACTGACACAAGTGCTACAGCAGCATCGGCCCTATGCTCGGGATCCTCTTCAGGCTCCTCTTTGCCATAGTGCGCTCTCCCTTCTCCCGTCTGTCCACCTTTCTCATGTTCTTGCTCACGATCCTCGGCCAGTAGTCTTAGCCAATATTGCCTAGGTACCCGGGGTAATACACCTCGACATCCGAGGGAATCCATTCTACTAGAAAGAGAATCGATGTCGCCGTCGACGTGGCTGTTGTGGCTCCTGCTGCCTCCGTTCTCGCCTCGTAAAACCCTTTTCGGGCGTCTCGGGTCGGTCCTTGGCTTCAATGGAACTGCACCGTTGACCGTTGCTTTTGAAGTACGCGGGCTGGGCGTTCGACTTCTCGTCGTATCGACCTCTTGAGCTCTCGACCTCTGCATCGCGACTCGCGCCGCCTCCTGTATCATAGCGGCCTCCTCGTGTCGATGCTGATAGTCGATCATCTCCCGGATGGCCCTGAACCGGCCGGTGTTTTCGTTTGACGCTGGCCTGAGCCTGGTTTGGCCCGAGACCAGGCTCTCGACCTCGTCGGCTTCGGTCCGGAGCCCTTGGATCTGCTCGTTCACCTCCTCCTTGCCCTTGCCTTGGTCTTCGTCCGGATGAGCTGGTCGCATTGAAACTCCGACAGCCTCCAGCCTTTCCTGGACAAGTTTCATAAGCGAATTGCAGAGCCTCTGGCCAGAGGCGGGTAGTTTCTGCAGCTGCGACGTCGCCACGGCCTCTACCTCCGACTCTATCTCCGCCCCCGTTTCCGGTGTTGCAGGGTCCGCCGATGAAGTACCTAGATCGGCTATCTCGAGGGCGGGCTTGGAATTCTGCGAGTCGCTCTGTAGTGTGGGCGACTGGAAAGATGTCTGTCCCCGTCCTAACTCCGTCGCTAACTTTGTGTAGAGTAGATCGTCGGCCCGCGAGCTCAGAATCGCCAGAGCTCCTTCGGTGCCTACGAGACTTTCCGTACCCTTTCTCCGAGTTAGTGTGCGCGCCTGTGTTCTGTTCAGGGTGTCTAGCCGTTTGGGAGCGGAGCCAGTAGTGGTGGTGATGAGTATGGACGCAGATACTCCTGGGGCTGTTTTGGTTGTCCGGTTCGCATCCATGCTGGTTTCGCTGTTCAAAGCTTCTGCTGACTGAAGTTCTGGGTTTTCTTGGGTGACCAGTGGGAGACGGACGTTGTCCCGTACCCATATCGCCGTGAGGTCTGTATCTGGCCCGTTCCAACCTCGGTCCGGTTTCAATATCTGGGGCTCTGTTGTCTCCCTCTTTTCGATCCCCACTTGTGACGAAGAGCTTCGGATAGGGACCGGGGATCGGTGGGTGCGTCGGGACTTCCTAGTCCCTGTCGGTTTCGACTGGGATGAGATCGCTGTAGCTGCGTCGATTTCCGATTGTGGTCGCCCTGATTCTGCTGGAGTACTTCGAGATTCCGAAAGATTTGTCGTGACCTTGAGGGTTGACTTCAATGGGACCCTGGCCCAGCTGTTGCTTGACGATATATCTGCCTGCTCCGTGTTCTCCAAACATGCTAGACGAAAAAGGCAGTCCGGGATTTGGAGGTCTGCGAAGTGATCCTCTTGTTCCTGTGTTGATCGGAGTTTTGGCAGCGGCGGAATCTCTGTTGAAGCGGACACGAGATTGTCCTGGGTCTTTCCCGCCAAAGAATGCGTTGTGATAAAACCGTGGCTCTTGGTCAGTTTTCCAGGGTCTGTCATTCTTCGGCGGTGTGGCCATAAAAAATGCTTCTTGCTTTTGTGTCGTTGCGGTGGCGTATCATCAGCTAGCAATAAGTTTGGAGATCGAAGTGCTTCCACTGGTTTTATGGACATATCGGGCGAGCCTCTATTCGGCAGCGCTCTTCGAACAATAGTCTCGGTGGACTGTTGATGGTCAGGCTTGTGGCTCTGCCTGGGAGGCTCTATGCGCCTGGAATTCCCGGATACTTCAACATGTTTGGAGTTGCTGGAAACAGAACCTCCATTCGATCTCGATGGGCGCGAGAAATTGCAAATTGCCACGGCCGCATGCTCGGAGGAGCCTGGGTTCGACGGTCAGCTAACTCAAGCGTGTTTATCACTGCGCTGCACTTACTCTCTGCTACATTGATACTATTGACGGACTGGGCAATCGGACTCAGATCAGGCTCAGCGGCCGACGACCATCGGCACCTATGCTTACTCCATGTCGGCAAATCCTGCTTTTGTTGGGCCTCATCCTTTGCTCGCTGCATCTTTTGTAGCTTGGACCTCTCTTTTCCCATGACGATTCTCTCCCTCTCCAACTCCTCCTCCATCTTGACTCGCTCGTAGGCAATTCGGGCCTCCTTTTTCTTCCGTGACAGTTTCGCCAACCGTTTCTTGGTTGAAGGCGGCGTGGTATCGCTGCTTATAGTTGTTGTAGGCGTCAGTACGGCGAACTCGCCCGAGTGGGGATCTGCCCCTTGGACACCAAGCCAGTCTCCGCTCTCTATCAGATCACGACGATTTTTCCGGCTTTCTTCCTTCGCTCTCAGAGTCTTGGCGATCTCCTCCCTCGTTGATGGACCTTCTGGTGCCTTCGGGGGTGTGGCTGGGCCTGATCTTCGTGCTCGAGTGATATCGATGCCAGCTAACAGTGGAGGCAGCTGTTGGACATCTTGCATATCACCATCGAAGCCGGTGCTCTGACGAAAGCTCCAGCTTCTGTCTCTACGGTGCGGGGCTTCGAGGCTTGCTTCGACGGCCTTCATCTTGAGCGTTCTCTCCCGGGCAAAGTTCCATTGGGTCAGCTCGTTGGGATTTATGCCCAAGTCGGTGTCGGCAGAGTCATCGTCACCCGTATCGCCCTGGACGCGGGTTGTGCCTCCCTGTTCGGGACGATTCCTAGGGAGTAGCCTACCGAAAAAGCCGGAGAAGGAGGTGGGAGATGGCTTGGGTGGCCTGGGTGGCCTCGAGGGACTACGAACAGCGGGATCTCTGGCCTGACTCATATCTAAGGGGCCAATGCATGATTGTCTAGTAGTACAGGACAAGTACGAGATCTAATAATAAAGGGTTATGCCTAGTCCGATGAACCAGGAGGGCGTGTAAACTACGAAGAAACAGAAGTAGGACGAATTGGGATGACTGTTGCGTAATTGCACAAGGCTCCGGGAGACAAGGTACCACAACCTATTACAACCGTGACTCAGTCTGGTATATTAGATCTTGTCTGGAAAGTGTAATGTGCCGCTGCTACCAGGATAAAACATGGAAAGTCGAGGCAAGTAGTGCATACATGCGCAAGAGATACGGGATCGGGCCACGGTTTCCTTGCACCACGACCTGCCCAAACCAGATACTCAGTTTTGTCAGATGATTGTGTCGGGGAAGCTCCAGAGTGGCCATTCGAGTAGGTACCTTCCTCACATAGTACGATGCATCCGCCGCCAAGTACGGTTCAATAGAAGGGTGGTAATAAGGTTCGGGATCTAGCCGTGGTTCCTGGCCCGACCCTAAATGTTGCGTCCGACCACCGATGCCCCGGCCGGGTGGATGCTGGTTTGAACAAGCAGAGCAAGTATAAGAGCACAAGAAGGGGAACAGCTTATCTCTTCGGCATTAACTATGTACAAACTTGACCCAAACCGAAAAGAAATGCCATTCACAATTATCAGCTGATAAAAGCACAAACTCCCAAACCCATGACCCACCATAACGCCATAGATGCAGTGTCAGGTGAATAGAGATGACGCGGGAGGTCACGTAGAAGCAACGGGCTTACTCAAGGGACTCTCCCAATCGCCTATCTAACCTTAATTTTAGGTGCGAGGCCGGACCACATGGCCCCCTTACGCACCAGCTACTGAAACATTGAAGGGTATCTCTCGCTGGACGCTTGTCGACGACTCCAGGGATTCGAGGGCGGGGGAGGGTTCAAAGACGGCGCAGTGCCCGTGCTTTTCCTTGAGCTCTTCATCGGGCTGACGCTGCCGCGGCTCTCCCATTGATTATCGAACTGTTCTAATCGAGCCATCTCGCCATTTGTCCGTGGCGATCTGTACTGAAGCTCCCCAAGGCTCGGCGCCTTTTTCAGAGGCGAGTTCGGATGCTTCCTCACACCGAGATAACCGCCGCTTCCCGAGCCGGTGGACGTAGTAGGGGGGCCTTGAATTGTGCTCTCCCTTAAGGGCGTTGGCCCAGGGGTGCTCGTCCGTACTGGTCGAGTCAAAAGGCTTCTGTTTCGGAGCTCACTGCCAAACTGGCCAGATTGTCTTGTGGGACCAGTTGGTGTGAACATCCCCGCGTTCATCCCATTGTTCATTTGGGCAGAACCCGTGTGATCGGGATCGATATGCTTTGCGTAATTCGGGTTGGGACGAGTCTTGAAACCTCTCCTAAGTTGCGCAGTCGGTGTGCCGACCTCCACAAACTCGGTATCGGTACCAAAGTCATCTCTAGCAAATTGGGTCCCGACATCTCTTACAGTAGGGTACATGAGAGGATGGACGATCTTCGTATCGTATTCGTGCATTACTTCCTTCTGAATGACAGCCGCATCCTTGTTCTGTTGAGAAAATCGAGATTGGAACAGGAGGAGTTGACAAGATAAGATGACTTGTAAAGAGAGGCAGTTGAAGACGGTCACACTCGGTCGTGCATCCAGTGGCGCCAAGGGGAGGAACATCATGTACACCAAGATATGCCCGGGGCTGAATAGACAGAATATGCGCAAGCAGATAGGCAGAGGGTCCCACATGGAAATCTCCCAGACATCCCGAGTATTATCGGGATGCGCTCTGGACTCTGCGCTTTCCGAGCTCATGATATCGGTCAGCAGTCGTAGCGGCGAGGACGAGACGGGCGAGGATTGGACGCGGACGCGGCGGGCAGAAGGCGTCCCAGGACTCTGTTCGACGTTGGCTTCAAAGAGCCGGTATTTGCGCGTTCGAGACATGGTGTAGTAGGCATTGACACCCGAGAAGCCAACCAAAACCCAGACGATTGCGCCGACCTAGAAACACCACGAAAAGGTGATTAGCAACATGAAAGGTGAACTCTACCAAAGCGAAAGCCGTCAAAGCTGCCACACCCAGGACCTGTTGACTCACCAGATAAGCTATCCATCCCGAAGCGCTCCCGCTGTCGTCGAAAACAGGATCCGCTACGTGCATGCCACCGCTATTGGCACGCGCGAGCAAGAAAGCGAAGTTCATAGCCAGCCCCATCTGTGTACCAAGGGCCTTCGAGTCCCAATCACGCGTTTCGATCTCTTCAGAAAGCCACAGCAGAAAGTCCATAGGATTCAGCCGGGCCTTTATGCGCTCGATGAGTGGTCTCCTCCGTATAAGTCGCGGCATCTTTGCAAATAAGGTTCGGTTATTGAACAAAATCTCCCATGCGTTATTGGTTGACAAGTAACGTGTCGAGTACGCAGTTGCTTTATGTAATAATCATCGGCCCAATAGAAATATATTCAAGAGCTTCGTAACGCGCTGTGTTGCTATGTTAACGTCAGACGACAGACAGAAGGTGAAGCGAGCTTAATGTTGGCCTGATTGAGATGAAGATGGTAGAAATTATTGCAGGGGTTTATTGTTATTATTGGCAGTCAACAGGCGCTTTAACACCAGCAACCCGTTGTGGTATCAAGCTAGGTCCTTTAGCGTCGTTTCTACCTAGAAGGGAAGTCTCAGGGGTACGGAAACGGCTTAATGGCCGATACCCAGCACCCTATAGTATTATGTAGCGTACCACCTGCCTAAGACAGCCGAGAGGCGGGGATAGTAGAGGCTCATGAAGTGAGGCACCTAGCCTAGGTGACTACCTTAGGTACCCCCTACCGCCTAAAGCCAAGAACCAAGGTGGGCTTGCTTAACCTGTTGCCTCTGTACCGTAGGCACGGAGAGGTACCTAGGGTAGCTAGCAGAGGGCATACCTCATACTAACAGGCTAGCGACAGCTGAGCTGACTGACCTCACCGTACATCGCGAATGCCTCCAGCTTGACTTGTGCATTCCTATCTATGTAATACTACCACCTAGCTACCTATTTTGATGCCCGCTACCTAAGCAGCCCATCCTTGCGAATTCCACGACTAGCTGCATCATTACTCGAACTTCACTATCTCGTCCGACGCACGGCCTAGGAAGATCGCGAAACAATCAAATCATGGCAGCGTCACAAGCAGATTACAAGGACAGGCAATTCATAGCAGTGATTGGGGATGAGGTACGGCGCATCAGAACCCAACAAGCAAAATTAGGAGCAAAGAAGAAAGCAAATCACCATTCAAGTTCTCCTCAGTCCCCCCGAGACCCCATAATCCTAGAGTCCTGGAATCCGAGCAGAACCAAATCAATACTAACGACGGGCTTAAAAATTAGGACTCTGTAACAGGTCTGCTGCTAGCCGGTATTGGCGTAAGTCTCGTCCATATATTCCAGTGCTCCCAAGCAGATACTACATATAGAAAGAGTGGGAAAGAGACAGAGCAGGATGGGAAGACAATAACAAAGGAAAAGGAAAAAGCAGGGTGGATCCGGAAAGCAGGAGAACGGAACAGAAGATTAGAACAGAAGAACAGTCGGCTAATGAACAAGACGAAAACCAGCATGTGACAAGCCCGCCAGACTCGCAGAAGAACTTCCTAGTCGTGGACGGGAAGACGGAGACGTCGGCCATCGAGGCCGCCTTTGACAGCTTCACCGTGAACCGCAAGGACATTGGCATCGTGTTGATCAACCAACATGTGCGTCTTTCCCGTTCTTCGCCTACTACCTGCCTAGTACTTTCTGCATCATTCCTCTTCTGGCTTCGCCCATCAGATACAACATAGTATCTGTTACTGCCATCTCTATCACCCAACACCAAACTGCTCTATTCATGATATGATAAACACGTACAAGCAACTCCTCGCACTAACATTGGACGCAACTCTCCCAATCGAACAGATCGCAGATAAAATCAGACACCGCATCGACACATACACAGCCGCTTTCCCAACCGTCCTCGAGATCCCGAGCAAAGAGCACCCATACGACCCGGAAAAGGACAGCGTATTGAGACGGGTAAGGCGTCTATTCGGTGAATAAATAATGGGAGACATAGAACTATGAGCAAGCATCTGTGGTGTGTTCGTGTGTGCCGCTCACCTTATATGCGTTATGGGTAATGGGCGATGGTTATAGATATCCAGTCGGAGTGGAAGTGTGTATATGCGCAACTAGGCCGGCCAGTATAATGAAGGAGTAGACATGCTACCTACCTGGGTGCTCTGTTCCTTCATTTCTAAGGATTTGCCAGCACTCGGCCTAGCTCCAAGCTACAGCATGTCAACAGAGTAGTAGGCCGGCCCGCCGGCCCAAGTTAGATCATGTACCTGTCTATCACACGACATGGTCTCTTGCACAGCAAGCAAGTAACCCACAACGAACGCTCCAGACATCACCAAGATCTCCTGATGATTATCTAAGACTTGCAAAGAGAATACAAATGAAATCTAGAGCTACGGTTTGAAAGAGAGATACTAATGTGCATGAGAATTTTGTGTTTAGATGCGGGATAGTACAAGTACCCATGTGAAGTTCTATATTACTAATCGTGGTACCAATTACTAGGTAGTCAATCCCTCCTCCCCTTTATGCGTACTTACTTACGATCCATTGCCATAGTAGTCTCGCTCAGGCAGGTAGGTAGTGAAGACATAAACGCTCGAGCCAGGCGCTTTCGTAAACTGCGTGTGGTATGTCAAAGGTACCGTGATGGATGTCGTGCTGTATGGTCGGTCGAGTGTATCATCACGTCCAAGGATGTACAGATTACTGACGAAGTGGATGACAGAGACAGAGACAGAGACAGACAGAGCCGAGGCTCCCGTTCCTTCTGTGTGTACCCCTTTGGTCGGTGATGTTTTGGCTCCGTCTTTGCTCCCTTGTCCGTTGCGTAATTTTGACCAGTCTGAAAATGCAAAAGAAAAAGAAAGAAAAAAACCTAAGCGATACAACCCGCTTCTCGCCTCTTGTCATCTATACTTCGACTCATCCAAATCAAGTCTACAAGTCGCCTACTTCCTCGATGATCTCGACACCGTCAACGGACTTCTTGCGTCCGAAGGCTACCGAGGCCTGCAGACAGGTGATGGGCGTGTCATCGGCATTGTAGACATCAGCAAACACGTCGTAGGTTCCCTATTTCCAAGTAATATCCAGTTAGAAAGGAGTCCCACATTATGTAAGCTATGAGAGGACATTCGAATTGCACATGTATATGCACCGAGATAAGGCGGGGAGAGGACTTACAGGCGGGACCTCTTTAGGGATATCAACAGATTTAGTGATGGACAGAACCCCCTTCTCGATGGGGCACTTGAGGTCGACATTGTCGATCTGCTCACATAGGTCGGCCGTCGTGCTGATGAGACGGATCAAGCCGTATTTGACGACGAGTTTAACGTAGGCGCCATCCTCGATAGGCTCGAAGACAGTGCCCGAGGCACGGATAACAAGCTCAGCGCCTCTGCAATTTGGTAACATAGGTTAGCCAGGTACTCCCGTCAGTTCATTTCTCCTCCGATTAACCGTGAAAACCCTAACAGGCCCGTCCTAGCTCATCCCGTCCCGTTATGCTCTTTATTCTCCTAGCTAGACGGTGGCCTCTTGCATTGAAGGGGAGCCTTAGGGCTGGGGGATTCCACGATGAACCTATGAAGATGAATGATGGGCATAAACGTACGTCTCCGGGGGGTTAGGCGACAAGTCGACTTGTTCGATGTGCACAGTGTCTTCAGAGTGGTCCTTATCGCAGAACTTGAGGGGGGAGTCGCCAGGAACCCTCTTGACGTCTTTGGCACTGGCGTCTCCTCCGATACCGAACCAGCTTCCCGCAGAGACGAGATTGCTAGCGGATAGCACAGCGACGGAAACTACAGAGAGGATCTTCATCGTTACTGAATATTCTCCTCAGTTCACGCTAAGATCTGTAGATTCGAGAGGAGGTAGAAACGGTCGAGGCGATCGACGGATGTATCGATTGTTCGATTGTTGGATTGTTATGACGGGTGGTAATTGATATTATCCGTTCCAAGGCTGTTTAGTTAGGACGGCGAGTTATAAGAGGCGTCGAATGCCCATGAAGCTAAGGAGAAGATAAGGAACCGTTCCTGGATATTAGATAAGTGGTATGGATGAGGTATGTGTGGTAGGTGGTGATAATGGGGAGGCGGTGATGCTTCCAAACGGATTAGGTAGGGAAACGCTTGGAGTCTGGCGTCATGAGACGTAAAGGTGGACCATTTGATTGGTTAATATGCCGGACAAGGATCCTCAGCGGCTCCCGCCTCCTCAATAGACCTTGGGAAGCTGCCTAAGCTGGTGCATGTTTACCGCTGATTAACCCCTGTAAACTGCGACTAAGACAGGTAGGTACCCTGTTACACGCTGTCCTTGGTTCGCTGTCTACTATGTACCTAGTGGGTAGGTACCTAGGCCCGGGCAGAAACCTGGGGAACTCAGACGTTACCCAAATCTAAGCCGTTCACGAGGGCTTTACCCCATTAATACTGTATGTCGGTCTGAGCAAGCAGGTGACCTTACCTTATATAGTATTACACCGTCATCGCCTTGTTCGGAGATGCGATCTTTGAGTGTTCATCAGTACCAATACTCGAGGATAGATTTTCATTACGAGAAGAGCGTCATGCCTATACCTTCACATCTTCTGTTAAGTAAAGCTGTATACATAGTGTAAGGAGAGCAAAAGCAGTCCATGCGGCACTACTCGGTGTCAACACAAGATTAGCCAAAGAATGAGAATAGGACGTTGTAAATATTACTACGGACGACGCGTGACCTAAGCTAAAATGCAAGAAACAGTATATGCGCATTTCGTTATAGAACGGGTATCGAACCGAACACTCCTAGTTAAGTACTGAAAAAAGCCCTCGACAAAACAATATTTCTCGTTTCAAAAAGCTCGTCCTCATTATTCTCTCCAAACCCCTATCACTCTCTATACCAGATTAGACCAGACCAGTCCATACTACCAATCTAGTAAGTCTCTCGCATTCATTAAGAACACATTCCATCGATGTGCCCGAGGCCCCTTCAGCCACACAAAACGGGTCGAACACGGGAAATATTCCCGGGTATCGCATGTTCAATAGTAGATCTTCTCCTCCCACACCGGTGGGCGGACGGTTTCCGTGTCCCAGTCGATCTTGTTCTTGTCCGTAAGCGTACAGCCTTCGTCCGTAATGGGAATCACCTTCTCGGTATCACGAATCTCTTGCTTGGAGATGCCCATCGAGTCTTCGGGGATCCAGAGCAGCGGTGTTCCGCTAGTAACCGAAGGAGGATAATAAGCGCTATTTTCGACCTCCTCTGTGTACAGGTTATTGGTGTCCACTGCATCGTGCGGGACAAACTTCCGCAGCGTCTCGTAATCGCAATACTGCCACGGCTTGAAGAATTTGGCGAATAGCCCGAGCTTCTTCCCATTTCCGTTGGCAGCCGAGGCGCCGTTATTGACATGCTCGGCATGGAGCACGTCCTTCTCGCCGCTCTCGACGGATCCGTGTCGTGACCGTGCCGCTTCCTCCTCAAACAGCGTTCGGGGCAGATTGTACAGCAGCGGGTCGATAGCACGGTTTATCGTAATGTGTAGAAGCGCAGTGAAAATCAGGAAGATAATCATGAGAACAAGTGGGCCGACAGCAACGGAGGCAGCCAAAAGTCCAATCATGCTCAGTTCCGCGATGTAAATACCGGCGAAGAGTTGCTTCAAGGCCCGAGGATAAATAAGACCACGTGTGTCAATCTCCGTGTCTGTGACAAAGAAGATATTGTATCGCCAGGCCAGGTAGAAGAGCGATATACCAATAGTAGCGAAGCCCAACATCAGCGGAGCAATGCCTGCATACGTAATGCCTACAACAGTTAGTATGCTTGGCATAAGGCAAAGACGGGATGCACAAAACTTACTGATCACGGCAATGTTGGTGTAAACAGGCAATACGCTGCCCCATGAGATGGCGCTGAGGTTGGCCCACTTGTTGTACATCGCCCGAGGCGTGCCCGAGAGGAACTTGTAAACCAAGGTAAACACAACAAACCCTACGGCCTGCGACAAGATACTGGCGGCGATGCCCAAGCCTTGCACGATGAAATAGGAAATGTAAAAGTTAGACGCTGTGGGTAAGTTCTCTGCCAGAAGGCTTGTCACTGTTTCGGGGTGCTGAAAAATCAGGTAGCCGACCTTCGAAGCCGCCGAAGTCAACGTCGTTATCAAGAAAACCTGGATGACTTGGAAGGCAAAGTAGGCGTTTTGGGTGAAGAGCTCCACTCTCGCGAGAGACGGCTCTCCAGCCAGCTTGGCACATACTGTTCTCCCGTTAGCTCGATTGCGTTGTATTGTGAGAGTGGCCGCTTCACTCACTCCTCATGATGATGGGCACAAGAGACATAAGTACTGCCATGAGCACCGACGGCAGAAGGCCCTGTACGAAGCCGAGAATGACCTGTGGAATCTTGCTAATCCAACTGAGGAAGACGATTTTTTCCAGTGCACTGATGTTAGAGATGATACCAACGACAGCGACGGGAATGGCCCAGAAAATGATGAGGGCGCTGATAAAACCAATAACAGCAAATCGTCGGATCACTCTTTGCCACCACGATACTTTTAACGCGCTCCAAACTACCTCGCCGGGAGTGACACCGATGTATTTCGGCGACATCTGCAAAGCCTGGTGGTGAGCAAGAACTTGATAGGCGGATTGGGCGTCAGCCTGGTTGGTGAACTCGATGAAGACACTGTTGATCTTCTTGTAGTCTCCCTCCAGATACGCAGTCTGGCCCTTCTGTACAGCGGGGATCAGGCTTTCGAGTTGTGCCCGGCACCAGTTGATCGTATCGACCTTCTTACCCACCAAACCCAAGAAGCCAAGTCGGTGAGTCGGTCGTTTCTTAGGAGGAACCCACCGCGCAGCCAGGCTTCCCGACTCCGCATCCAGTGGAGCCACCTGTCTCTCATCCGCTTCCACCGCGCCTTTTTTAATGGCTTTGAGGCGGTTAGCATTGGCAAGCTTAATCAGTTCCACCTCGGCTTTCTCAAGTCTCATGGCGACCTTGTCGCGCTCCTTGACTAGCTTGTCGAGCTCCTTTGTTTCTCCGGCGATCCAGATATTCTTGACCGATTCTCCAAACACCTTACGCAGCCTAGCCTTGTCCAGGTAGTTTGTGGGCACGGATACAAAAAGGACGGTGCGCGAGGAGATTCTGTTGCTGTAAAATGGCGAAAGAAGGAATGCCTGGCGCAGGTTGACGTAGTAGATAGATTCGCGCACAATCATGTACATGACAAATCCGTAGAAGATCCACGAGATGAAAACGTGGGCGTAGTAGCGGTTGTATTGTGTGTCCTTGTTGACATTGGCATACGAGAGAAGATCAATCTGGGACCTGTTTCCGCCACCCGTGATGTTGACGGGGAACAAAACAGGCCAAGTGATGCAACATCCCGCAAAGCATATGACAATAAGGATCTTGAGGAAGCGTAAGAAGAGGTATGCGTCGAGGGACTGATGCTGAAGCGGATGGTAATCCGATATCTTCCAGAAAGGTCGAAACCAATTGAACAGGCCGGTTGGAAGAGGCGGTGATCTCTCACTAGGAATAAGTCAGATCAGTAACGAGATTGGCGCGATATGCCGAGCGTTTGTCAATCATCCAGAACCTACCTCTCCCGCAAGCTTCCCAAGTACGTCCTGGGAGCGTAAAAGCGCCTATGGCTCCTTCGTAGAACCAAGAAAATGGAAATATAGACGGCCGCACTGAGAGCTACTGGCCCCAGAGTGAGATATAGGGCTGTTCAACGAGATAGTTAGCGACGGACAAGGGCACCGAGTAAACTAGCCCGGCACACGATTTGATCAGGAGACAACGTACTCGCCGCAGACGTCGGAGGCGGCTGGTCGCGCGCCGAACCCTGGTTACTCATGTTGACACAGTCCCTCTACCTATGTGTATGGGGTGTTCGTCTTGGCCAGTATGAACGAACCACGCAAGCTCAGGAGAGTTGATACCTAGAGCAATTGCACTGACTAGAGCGTAACTCAAGTCCTGGGATCTCGAGGCAGATTAGTACCGCCGCTACCTACTGGAAAATGGAGGGAAGAGACCCAGGCATGCGTCGAATGCGGCACACTAGGTATATTCGAAGCAGAAGAAGATATATATGGTTGGGGGTGAGGTCAGAAGAATGTATGGGTTTAGAGGAAATTGAAAAACAATGACCTACCTGCGTCTGCGTACGGCGCCAAGACGGAGCACTAAGAAGGGTTTGTCTTAGATTCTAAATTAGCCCGGCAACCTACCCAAGCATCAAAGCGATGCTCCGACTTCTGGTGGAAGAAATTGTTTTCGACCGAAGACTCCTTCTACCATATGCTACCTAGCCGGAGGCCTACCTGCAGGTATTTACAACAAGAGGTTGCGCCAGGTTACTAAGCCCCGAAATGTCCAGACAGAATACAGCCCTAGGGTGCATATAGGCAAGAGAAAAGAGGGATGGTAACCGACGGCTCGTTACCTCTGTCGGACCCGCCGTCACGATAAAATCAAAAAATTTGGGCACCCGCGATCTGAGAGGGTTTGATTGCAATCGTAGCTGGGGTGGGGATCGATGACGGAGCTATGCGTACCCAAGTACCGCGCTACAGGTAACTACTTTTCCAGCTGAAGACTTTTCGTCAGAGTTGAAGTACCTTCTTCTACTTACCACTCCATAATGGTACTTGGCTGCTCCTCCAAAACCCTGGTGGAGCTCGCACGATTTCCCAGTACGATCATGTACAAAACCGAGGTAGGTACCCACAGCAGACGGCATATAGACCCTTGCCCCTGTCACGTCTAGACAATTTCACCGGTCTCGACTGCTTTGTTGTGCAGCTTTATCAAATGAAAGTCCAATGACGAAAAAGAAAAGGGGTCTAAATACCGGAACAGCGTAGATCAATGATCAATAGTGTTGTTGTCTAATGCAATCTAACACACCCACAAAAAAGCCCACACTACAGCATGCCTACTACCTTACAGATGTACACACTAGAAAGAGATGAATGCATAGGCATACCGATGTGTGTAGGAGGTAGTTTATTTTCAGTTATAATCGCATGCTTCAAGTTGCAGATACATAGTCAACACCTACCGTCAAGGCATGTATTTGGAGAAAGTGAGAGTCTTTATGCTGTATATAGTTACCTTAACGTAGGTAAGTGATAGGCCAACATTATAAAAGGTATCTATACCTAGTTTCTCAATTCGAATAAGAAAAGAATGGAGTTGGGATCGAAAGGATAAACTAACTACATAGTTAGTACTGCTGTACCAGTAGTCGAGTGCTCTTTAAGTCACAGCAATTTCCACATATTCCTCAAGTACATCTACTAATGGTTGGTTTTGTCTTACTTCATTGGCTAAAGGCGCGTGAAGGGTTCTGTGAGGGATCCAACAGCTGGCCCAAGTCAGAGAGCCGTCCAAGGACTGTCCAAGGGCTGCGGGAGCTGCAGGAGCTGAGATCAATTCTTCATCATCACCCCTCTCAAGCACAATCAACGAGGTTGCCATGACGCCAAGATAGGGATGGAGTGATCAAGCTTCCATTCACTTCTCGTTATGCTGTCAGTTAAGTGTGTCTAATCTCATTGCGTCAACTAACAAAAGCATACCTACATATCACATTAGCACGAAAAAGTACGGAGGTCAGCCAATAATCAACAAAGAATGAGCCGTGTTCAGCTCAGCGCTAGCACCGTAACAATCACTAATCGCTGGTGTCCGATAGAACTCGAAACTGGCGCTGAATCAAGCGCGAGGCAACTGGCCTAAAGGGGTTATGATCCTCCAGGGTTGATGGTGATAGGTATGCTGTAGCTCGAATTCCAAAAGATTTACGAGAAACACAACGTCAAGCAGTATGAAATGACAGACATGGTCATTTTGTGAAAGCCGATCTCGAACATACCAATACCTACCCACAAGGACATGCATTCTTAACTCCTTGCCTTGATAACTGATGAGTGGTAACAAAATGCTTGAGCCTGAGCCAATCAATTATCTTCCTTGACATTAATATGCTGTACCTCATACCTACAACCCCCGTGGATCTGGAACGTTTTTGTACCGAACTCTTAATATCCCGGGCAGCGGTATCGGGTTCCTGGTTCCTAACATAAAAACCCATTTGCAGCATACTTCCCTGGGTGCTACTACCTATGTATGTAACTCCAGATAATTATTACCCATGGGGAGCATTGTGCCTATTGCTGGACATTGGCGATTTACCAGTGCTAAAAAACACGATTAAAAGGAATTCTCAAGCACATTTAAGACATCACCACCACATCCTATGTCCTTTAACCCAGGACCTATGACATGCTCGTTTAGCTATGATATTTTTCCAGTTCCTGAATGGTCCAGGACCGGAGAGAGGAGCTGTGCCACAGGTATCCGCAGATGAGTAGGCTCATCTAATAGGTAATAGTTAACCTTCGTTTGCCCAGGATATTACCTCCTAAACCTCATATCCCCAGATGTTATGTCAACTATAGTACTTTTCCAATTGGGTTGTGCGTGGATAGTTTCCTCGTGTGCCGACGACGGATAAGCGGTCTGTTAGCATGCTCAACCAGGTACGTGCTTAACGAGGCAGCCGGTCTATGGGACGACTGTTCATAACCACGATCACAGTGAGCCGATCAGATATACTCCGGCTAAAAGATAGATGGCAATAACGATGTACTTCAAAGTAGATAACAAAACCATGACGCCAAAGGCTATTATTATGAGACACTGAGATGTATAAATATCTGGATAGTTCTGGTCGACAAACATTTCAGAGCCTGAATAATAGCCCTAAGCATAAGGGAGTAAACATCTTCAAGGAGACTACTTCCACACGGTAACCAGGTGCTTTTGTAATACTCACTTTAAGCACTAAAGGTCAACTTCGCATGCTGTATAAACCTCATAGTCTTTAAGTAACAATAAGGATAGCTATAGGTATTCTGATCAGGCTAGAGTGGGCAAATAATTAATGTCCTCCACAAAAGGTTCAGTGACGGCGTAGAGAGCTCGACCGGATCCGGGGAGTACTTTCAGACATCTCAACACCTTCCATAAGCGTCCTCTATTTTCAACAAAGCTACTCTATGCGATTACAGGACGTGAGACTTAAAGACGGCTAATACACCATGTGTTTGTCTACAAAACCTATGGAGCATGCGAGGATAATACTGGTGAGTCTAGGGCCAACAGTGGGAAAATTAAGCTTCTTGTCTTAGATGCTCTCACATGGCACAGACTGAAATCTATGAGCAAATCCGTACTGAGACTCTCAAGCCGAGAACATCTTTGTCCTTCAAGTACGAATACAGGAATTCCCGTTCCGGAAGGGGGGAGGAATTTCCTTTATCTCTCTTTGAAGTCCATCAGCAATCGACTATAGGAACCCCCTTTACTATCTCTGCTCGTCATAGCTTCAGCTTCAGCTTCAGGCGCATCTCCGCAACCCGTACGTTCAGGTCAAGCGGGCATATCCATCTCGCCATTGAGCGTACTCGACCTTTTGAGACTGCAGAGAACTATCATCACCATGGAGGTTGATCAGATGGAGATAGACATACAGCAGGCGGCACCCGCGCCGCAGGTGACAGAGGTATACAACGAAATGAGGGGGTTTGTTAAGGCCACACACTGGTCGAAACCGTACTATAGTGCCCTAATCCACAACAACCCCCAGCTTCCTCACCATCTTCTCGAGCACGTCAATTGCAGCTACCTCTCTACCCCCGGGAGGGCGCCAAACCTTCTTGTATTAAAGCAGCACGCGCAATCGTTAGCCGTGTTGATTTCACAGCTGGCACCAGCTCAATATGGAGGCACTCTGCCAGCTTTGGACAATGAAACAATCAACGGAGACGCGCCCTTCGCGGCATGCCAGGCTTTCGACTGGCTGAACGACCTACGGACACACTACAGAACGGACGACAGCGCGCATCAGCGGCCCCTGAATGCTCTTGTTAATCTCATCAAGAGCAACAGCGACACTGAAGGGCCGAAATGGCACTGTCCTCTAGAGACTACCAAGATAGACCTCCCCGAGAAGCACCCATTCCAGCAGTACCGTCCATATGAGACGCATATAACGCTTCTAATGCACGCCAATGAGATTCTGGAGCGCTTAGACCACGAGTACTCTGCTATGGGGGGCCTACTCGGCATCATCCCTTTGGACAGCGACAAGGTAGAGGAACAGAGAGCGCTCAAACAAGCCAAGACGACTCTCATAGGCCAATGGATTTTATATACGCAGCATCTCATAGTCCGTATGCACGAGTTGGAGATCGCTTATGGCAACACTCTAGACCTGCTAGCGAACGAGGCGGTAGTGCCCATGCAACACATCGGCGTCCACGGCCCGGATGGCCGCTCCGGCCGGGAGATCATATACCCGCAAGACAGGTGGATCCTGGCGAATGCCGGAGAGGACGTGTCCAGCTTCATCCATCAGATGCTCGACCGGGCAGAGGCTCATCAGAACGAGCAGGACGACGTGTTTTTAGAGCAGAGAGTGCTGGGCGACGCAGCGTTCGGCGGTAATGGGGCACTCAAGTATCACGGCATAGTTAAGGTTGATCTGAATACCCGCTTCTACAGGCTGAGAGGCAGCGGCCATGGACCGCTCTTTGTCCTGCCGGCATTCGGCGACCGGCCTAGTACCCGGTACACGCGGGATATGGAGAACAGGCCGACCGTCGTAACCATACCAGAACCACACACTGTAGAGAGCGTCAACACGTGGGAATCGAGACATAAAGATGTTGACGCTAAGTTGATTAGACTTTCCATAGAAAAGGGCAATCTTGAGGCGGCCGTTTCTCAGAACAAGGCCATGATAGACCTGAAGGACCGCGAGATCAAAAGGTTAAACGATATAATCGCGCAATACGACAGCAAGATCCAGAACTCAGACAAAGATCTGTCCCAGGAAGTTGTCCGCCTCCAGACGAACATCGAGTACTATAAAAGGACGATCGAGCAACATCAAGAAAAGAGCAAGCTGCTTCAGGATGACTTGGAGAATTTCAAGCAGGCCAACGTTGCCGCCCAGAACGGCCAGAATCCGGTGGTGCCCCTGGTGGAGGAGATCAGCCAGCAGCAAAACGAGCTCCAGGCGCTGAAGAAGCAGGTCAAGGCCCGCGACGAGAAGATATCGCGTCTCGAACTGGATAATAACACGATGCGCATGTTTAGTTCTTCGGCTGTCGCCAAACCAGGTACCGCCACCATGGCGCGAGTAGCGGAGCTTCAGCAGCAGCTAGAACTCGTGCAGCGGGAGAGACAATACTTGCAGCAGGAAGTGCACACTCTACGGACGTCCAGAGCTGTCAAGGGCAAGATCCTCAACTTCCCGGACGGCTACAAGTTCGAATACGGAAGCACCTTCAAGGACGAAGAGCAAGGCATCGTCGCGTGCTCCATCGTCTTTTATGAGGCCCTGCTGAAAGCCGAGAGGGAGAGGAACGAACTGCAGAAGAAGGTGGATGAGGCCACGCTGAACAAGGCAACCCATGCACAGATAGAAATCAAGCAGTCCATGATCGACCATCTGATCCAGGAAAACACGAGGCTGAAGTCGGGCTCGCAGGCAGTTGGGTTAGATAAGGCTATTAACCTGCCTCACAAACTAAGCCATACCAGGACATTTAGAGACGACGAACAGCAGCTTATAGTGTTGACAACGGACTGGTATGATCATCTATTGGCGAGCGTAAGAAACAGCGGGAATAACCCCCCATCGAGGGACACAAGCGGTAACAAATCGATGCAAGGAGCGGACATTATCAGTATACCACAGAAGCTAGACTACGGCAGCACTTTCCGGGACGACAAAAAGGGCCTCATCGTGCTAACAACGCAGTACTACGATCACCTCGTACAAGGAAGCGACCGGGGTGGCGCGGGAGCAGTCGCAGCTTCAAGCGACATCATTAATATACCACACAAGCTAGACTACGGCAGCACATTCCGAGACAATAAAAAGGGCCTCGTCGTGCTAACAACACAGTATTACGACCAACTTATGCGAAGCGACGGCCAGGGCATAGGAACAGCCGCAGCCGCGTCAAGCGACTACATCAACATACCCTACGAGCTGGAATACAACAGCGCGTTCCGAGACGACAACAAGAAACTTGTCGTGTTAACCACGGCTCGGTACGACTACCTGCTAGGCGTGGAGAGGAAGAGCGACGCTCAGGCAAAGGACCTCCGGGTGATGAAGGCACGAGTCAACCGGCTCAAGTCGTCTAGCGTGGAGAACCTATCGGGTATCTACGACAGCGTCAAGAGTAAGCTGACGCACGGCCATGTCGTCAAGGACTCGGAGGGTAAAGTCGCGGTGATGACCCTCGATCGGTTTTCCGAGTTGGAAGAGGCGGAGCTGGGTCATGAGAAGACGAGGACATCGCTGCAGGAATGTCGTAGTCGTGGACGGGTGCTAGAGAGCCAGAGCGAGGATTTACAGAAGCAGCTCGATCGGGCGCGGCAGCGACTGAAGGACCTCGAAGCGCAGGCCAAGCAACTCCCGGAGCTCCGACGTCAGCTCGACGACTGTCTACAGCATCGTATACAAGTCGATGAGTCTCGGTCGGGAAGAAGGCCAACAAGCAAAGGCACCGGTACGGGTACGGGCACGGGCACGGGCACGGGGGACCTGTCGGAAGAACTAAAATCAGCGAGGGAAGAGGTCGAAATCCTGCGCTCGGAACTGACGACGGTGCAAGAGTACTGGAACGACCTGCAGACAAAGCACTTGGATTTACAGGCGCAGCTGGATGAGAATGCGCTGAGACAGGAGCTCGAGGATATGAAGAAGGACCACGAGAATCTCCTCTTGAAGATTAATTCCAACCCCAACAATATCAACCTTGCTGTTGTTGGGATTGAGGCTCAACGCAACGCGGCGAGAAAAGAGCGCAACGAGCTGCGAGAGGAGCTTAAGACATTACGTGAACGGTTGAGGAATCAGACGTAGGCGGGTAGTGTAGTGGGTCTGGCTACGATGGCGTCTGGTAACTACTTAACTACCTAGGTACCTACCTATCAGCGAGACGGACAGTAAGATGGACTATGCAGTGGGATAGGGAGCTGTGGTTGATATCGGTCATGAATGATTAAGAAGCGATTGTCCTGTCGTCGTTGTCATCGTCGGTCGGCTCAGTGAATATTGACAACAAGATTGGAGATACCTGTGGGCAGACATTAATACGCAAGAAGGATTCCGTTTGTTTGTTTCATCTGCGGATGTAGCCAGGTTTTCTGCTTACGTCTAGGGCCGTTTTCTCCATGTTTTCATTGAATAACATCACCTGCTCTTTGTAGGAAGCATCATCTTACAACTTGCCGAAAATGCAAAGGCCCAGAACATGTGATACCTATTAGAGTATATCTACCTACCTCCTTTATACGCTTGCCCGCTCATGGTAGGTAATCGAAAGGTGACACGCCGAGATAAATCTACTTAGTACACAAGGCTTCAAGCCCAACATTGAAGGTCTGACATGGATAATGACCTAATTTAGGGTCTCCACAAAACTATTGGCTTGACCAAAATTACCTAACCTTAGGTACATAGTAGAGTGTGGAGGGGCGGGCCTGGGGTCACGACTGGGTCTTAGCCTGGGCAGCGCCCGTTGTCGTGACGACGGGGATGCAGGACCCCTCAACACAAGCATAAACACCCCGCTGAAGCGCCGCGCATCATTTGACCTGCTCCAACAAGAAGGCCGACCATCAACTGCGCGACGGAAGGTAGTTTAGCAACACTTTCCAAAAGATTCGACACTCTCTTCCTGGCTGTGAATCTGAGACTAGGGTGTCGGTCGTGCGGACCCAAGTACAGTACATAGGTTTGTTCATTTACAACCCCCTTCGCCGAATTATATGATTTTCATTGCAGATCTGGTTCGCGTCTCCGGCTAGGTAGCAACTAGTTGGACAATCCCGGGAGACCAATTCAGAAATCCAATTGAGCGGTGACTCAGTTTTGATTCATCGACGGCGTCGAACACTCATTTTAATTGTTTGTAACACAAGAGGAACGGCATAGTAGACTCTTTCTCCACAGAATATACCCGACTGGTCATCTCTGTATGTACAGCGTATACAGACCTCGTACAAATCGTACAACGAACGTGGGGAGCCGTCGACCGCCTACCGAGACCAACTGTAGCCCCTTGCTACGTGGTTCCCTACCGAGCCAACTCACTTGCAACTTGCCTGCTTACATTCATACCCTTGGAGTACTTGTCTATCGCCGGCTTCATACATAGGCCAGAAACTGGGTTGCCAGTGCATCAGCCGGATCCGCATGGTGTTGGTGTAGGGAGACACGTAACTTTTTTCTTTGCTCGACTTTACCCTTATCGTCTTTCTATTCGTTGTTGGCTTGCTTGCTTGCCTCCTTCTTTGCGTCACCACCTATCGATTGGGTCGACTACCTACTGTGGGAGACCATGCTTCTATCAAGGCAGAGGTGAAGCAAATGAAGTCTTGCCACGGGATGGTCTCCATGTTGCCGCCGGTCGGCGATGCTGTCGCATCACGCTTTTTACCGCCGCGAATGGCGGCAGCTACCCGTCTCTTTTCGATCTCCCTGCTAGTCGGCTACTTCGCTTGTTTGTCGATCCCGGTCGCGGCGCAAACGCTCCCTTACATCCCGACAAGTATTTTCCTGCCTGTCCCGAAACCCGGTCAAACCGAAAACGACGGCACGGGAGATCTTGCTTACATCTTCTCGCCGCAAGACGACATCATCAGTCTGCTGGCGCTCAACGTCTCTGCCACATTGGACGCTTCATCATTATCGCTAGATACCCTTTCATCGGGTCTACCCTTCTTAGAGAATAGTAGCACTGCCTTCATACCCTCTCTTGCGGACAACGGATCGCTTATAGTTTATGCCGGCGATTGCTCAACATCGCGTGGCTCCGGTATCTGGTCGTTCAACCCTCTGGCCCCCAATCATACCGCGTCACAATGGGCCCAGGAGGATACACAGACAGCCGTAGACGGGGAATGGATCAAGATTGGCCCAGGCTTCTTGGGGAGCGGGTTCAGCTTCTCGACTACTCTGGCGCCGACGACGTCACCTGCCAGCACTTTTGTCTACGGCGGAATGTGTCCGAACAACGATTCGGACCCCACTAACACTCAGTCAAAGGCAACTTATTCTAATCAAATGATCAAGATCTCACCGTCGACATCCGACAGTGAGAGCTACACCGTCAAGGCTGTTGACAGCCACGGTCCTCCAGTTCCAGAGGCGGGGTTTACCTTCACCAGCCTGACGCCTTCGTTTTCAAATCGGTCGGGCATAGTGACGCAGCAAATCAACTATGTCTTGCTGGGCGGGCATACGCAGTACGCCTTCATCAACATAAGCACTGTGGCCATCTGGAGTCTGCCAGAAGAGAACTGGAGTTTCGTATCCGACATAGTCATAGCGGGACCCGACTCCCCTGCCACTGAATTGGCCGTAAAGAAAAGCAATGTTGATAGTGTGGACAGTCGATCAGGACATACGGCCATTCTGAACGAGGAGGGGACAGCATTGGTTGTCCTCGGGGGTTGGGTTGGGGACCTCACCCAGGCGGCGTCGCCACAGCTTGCCATTCTTCAAATTGGCTCTGACTATGGCGGCCAAGACGAATGGCAATGGCACATTCCCGACGCGCAACCGCCAGGTGATGCCATTTACGGCCACGGCGCCGCGCTGCTCCCGGGGAATGTGATGATGGTCTACGGCGGCTACAGCATTTCTTCGTCTCACGACAGCAAAAGGCGACGGGACGATGGGAGTGGAGCCACTTTCCTCAACCTCACATCCATGACATGGTCAAACAACTATACCAACCCTTCATACACCAAGGATACCATAGAGGGCAGCGCACCCGAGCTTGGTAAGGACAAAGACCAAAAACTGGGCCTCGGTTTGGGCCTTGGCTTAGGCCTCGGTTTTCTCCTCATAGCGGTGGTAATTGCGACCTATATAATCTACAGTAGACGTCGACGGGCAACACGCGATTCCGCGATCCGCGCTTTGGCGCAAGACAACTCCCGATTCCTTGGCCACGACGACCTCGGACCTGACTACTCCCGAGACACGGACTGGTACATGGGCGGTTCCGACCCATACGTGCGCGGCGGGCGATCCCTGTCCCTGGGGTACCAGAGCTTGCAGAGCGGCCGAGCCAGCATGGACAACAGCAGCCGGCACAACTGGTTCGGCGACATGTCGTCCATCCCACCGCCAATGCAACAAGTGAGCCGAAAGCCCATACCACCCCGCGCAGCCCGGGGCCAGCATCAACCCCCATCTTCAACGGACCGAGGCCTGGGTAGTATGAATCCCATTTTCGAAGCCGACGAAGACGATATCGACGCGGGCGATATTGGTGGAGGGGAAGCAGCGATGAGTCCCTTCCGCGATGAGCGGCGCGATAGCGGCGCGTACTCGGATCCCTTCCTAACGCCGACGCACGAGCGCCCACTGTCTTTCCCCTCTATTGCTGGTGGTGGTGGGGGACGTAGCTCACAAACGCCCAGCCCGGAAGAGCAAAATCGCGGCCCTCTGACCGACCCAGAGGTCCAGGACTGGATGACGGATATGGACGCCGCCGATGCTCTCCTAAGCGGGCTTGCTGCGCCGCCGCGCACTGCGGCGGCCACGGCAGGCGGAGGACGCACGTCGCCTTCGCGTCGCGGGTACAATAATTTTGCGGCTACGGATGACGACGGGTCCCGTACGGGAAGCAATATCTCCGAATCGAACCGGAGTAACTTGAGTCCCAGTCGACAGGGTTCTTTGCTGCGGCACTTGCGCCCTGGATTTGGTGTCGCGGTCGCTGCGGCACTGGCCGCGACTACGGAGGGTAGGAATGGAAGCAGTAGTTCGAGCTCGGCGCCTAGCTATAACACTGCGCGAAGTAGCTTCCCCGCGTTACAGGCTGAGGGGCCGGGATTGCTCCTAGGATCGGAGAGGGTTAGGGACAGAGACAGAGAAAGAGGGGACCCAGACGATGAGCTGCCGCAGGAGCCTGGAAGCCCTAGTAAGAGCAAGCCGCGGCGCAGCTGGCTCGGCAGTTTGCGTCGGGTCTTTACGGGCCCCAATGCCCCTACGCCCAGCCCACACCCCAGCATGGATGAAGAAAATCCGTTCCATGGCGGCGTTGTCGAGGCTAGTGATTTCGAAGCCCGTCTCGGGAGCTTGGGCGGGATAGGCGGGATCGCGGCTGACGGGTTATTGAAACGGAAAAGTGGACGCGGAGCATGGGAGTCACATGAAGCTGGCTCGAGCCAAGATGCTACGCGATATACGCAACTACAAGGCCAAAGGGGCGACGGCGAGGAAGAGGAGTGGGATATCGAGAAAGCGGTCGAGAAGAGGCTTGTGCAGGTCCTGTTCACGGTGCCTAAGGAGCGCTTGCGAGTCGTGAATGCCGAGCCGGATTTCGAGAGCGAGAGAGATGTCGTCGTGGTTGACCCGGAAGACGAACGTGGTGGCCTAAGAGCAACAAGAAGCAAAGAGTGGAATGCGGAGCAAGAAGAGAAGCTAGACCTCCCTTCATATCCCCCCATACCGACACCGAGTCCTCTGGGCGACGAGGATCGACGGGTCGTTTCGGGTTCGAGCGTAGCCGCCGAGAAAGAAGCTTTGCGTCGCGAGCTCGACGCGGAATGGGAGCGCATGGGCGTCACCGATGCACGTCCCCCTCAAACGCCACCACGCTCAGCACAACGTGGCCCAGTCTATGAAGATGAGGAGGACAACAACAATAGGCCCCGCCGATCACCACTTCTTTATCACAGCCCCCACCATCATCATCACCGGCAGCAGCATACATCAGTAGGAGTAGAGGGGGCAGGGGCAGACCCAGCTGCAGCGCCGACCCCGACGCTCGAAGAACAGATCGATAAGCTCGGTCTCGAGCTCCAGCGAACGCGTAGCGACGCACACACACCACTGTCGCAGTTCTCGCAGTTCTCGCACCATAGCGATGCCGACGTGTTGTCTGCAGAGTCTATAAGATTTGAAAGACCTTCGGGAAGCACATCTACGCTGCATATCACACCTCTCGCCACCCCGCCGGTGCCGAGGGCCGCAACTCTTGGGGGGAAGGGCAGTTCCAGTGCTAGGGGACCTCCTGTGGCCAGTCCTAAACCTAGTGCGATCACCAAGATTGAGCAGAAGGTGGAAACTACGGTAGAGCCGGTGAACGCCACACCAAAGGCAAAGCTAAAACCACGCTCAAAATCACGAAGCGGCACCGATATAAATGTATCCTCCCTACACTCCCGCCCCGGCAGTCCCTCCAAACACAATCTCACTCTCAGCCCGAACCTGAGTAAAAGCACAGACTATCGCAGTGAAAGTAACTTACGCGCCAGCACTGCTATGCGCGCTACAGGGAGCGGGGACAATACGCTATCTCACCGGGGTGTACGGGCCATGGTCGAAGAATTCGAGGGTAAGAGCTCCCGCGAGCCGACGCCTTCTGCTAGTCCTACGAGGGGGTCACCTATTAGACGCTGATGAGGTTGACTACCCAGTTAGCTAGAGTACGAGGGGAAGGGAGTAGTAGGATAGGAGGCGTTAAGGTAATGAATCGGAGGTGTATGTATAGGTAGCATATGCGGTGTGAGAAGAGATAGGAGACAGGATATAGAAGAGGGGAGATTAGGGAAAGGAAGGGACATTGAGAGGTTGAAACCACTGCATATACTCAATCAGTCAGGCGTCGTAAAATCGAGCGAGAGCGTCAGGCGTTTTTCTCTGGGAATGCATGGACTGACAAACGACATTGGACACGACAGGCTCAACTAGGCACGGTTCAGTTGAGCTGAGCATCTAGCTATCCGTCTATATAGGTACCCGTTTTGCTAGACATCTAGGTTAGCTAGCTTTGTTGGCGTTTTGGGCATATTCATGTATCTATCTATGCAGGTATCTATTCATCTAAGTGTATTTTTATTGTGACGGCGATCTATCTATCTTCCGGGTTTTCGTCCTTGTCCTGCAGTACCGTTGGATGGAAGGGAGAGCCAATTTCGAGGAGAGTGTGGCGGATAAAGGTAAGAGGACCCGGTGTGTAGATGTAGACACCTTGTAGGTGTGAAGCACTTAGATGTTGGTATTCTTGCATAGAAACATAGTACTCGGTATTATCGCCCAGTCAACCCTCTTAATCTTGCCAAAAATGGGTTTATCTCGACTATGCCCCTATGTAGGTACTTATCTACCTACTCATGCACAGCAGTAGTCTACTGTACGCACGTCTATCATCGCTTACGTACCCCCTATCTTCTACTTCTACCTACATAGCAAACTACCTGCTTGCGCATTGCATTACCTTGCATGGCATTGCATTTGGACCGAGCGCCACGAACCGCAACTCCGGCCCTGATTTATCGCAACTGAATACAGCATATGTGACAGATCAATAATATCTACTGTTGTATTACCTGGCCACTTCCCATGTACCAAGTAGGTCCAACTTCACAGACCGCCTACTTCCATATACCCATAACGGCACTGCCTATCCTGGAGTTCGATCGTTTTGTGTTGTACATCTAGGTAGCCTACAGTACAAACACATAGATCGGCGCTAGCATTACCAGCCCGGAGATCCCTATTTCGGTTCCTCTGCGCTGATTCCCCGCCGCTGATCACGTTTTTCAAGTAGACTTCGGATTTTAGATATCAAATTGGGCCCTTTTTTTAAGTGCAGCCCGCTCTTCCATTCCAACCGACGAACAGAATGTCGTGGCAGGGACGCCACCATTACGACATCAATTCAGTGGCTTTCGCTTCTGACACGTTGTTTTTAGCTGAGCAAGTTCGTACGTACTATGTGCGTACCTCACTATACTATTCTTTTCCGGTAGGTAAGGTAGTGTAGGGTAGGTGTCACAACAGTGCAAGCGCCCTGAGTTGACAGTAAACCGTTTGAGCGGCTATACTTACCTTCTCTTCTGACACGAATTGGTTGCTTTATGGATGTTATCGGAGTGTGGTAGTGTCTGCTCCGATCCGTTTTATTTGTCTAGACTAAGCAGCGAACCAGGCAAGAAGAGTAGAGGGACATACCTACCTTCTTAGACGTCGCATCGTGCATACATCTCGAGGAGCTAAAGGCATGTAGCAGGGAGAAAGTAGCATCCCAAAGACGCACTAGTTACGATCATTGGGCTTAAAGGGCCAATCACAGAATGTAAGTGCCTCTACTGTAGTATATACAATTTATGAACTCGCGTTCGGTTTTTGAGGTGAAAGGGAAACCCTCGCTTCCGAAGCCTTGGTATATTTATTCCAGGGTGCCCTTTCAAAGCATTTCTCGGGTGGCCTGCCGTTCGGGAGTGACTCTTTCATGATCTTGTCCGGATCCATTCCATCTGGCATGTCAAACATGGGAACATTTTGTAGCCGGCCAGACTCAGACTCTCACACGATTTCGGACGTCCGGCTGGCGAGGTGATTTTTGACGGGCCAGGCATTTACCTAGACATACGTAAGACTATGTACGAGTTCGGCGATTCTCTGAGTCCTGTAAACATCAGTACTCTACAGCATACTAAGAGTCACTACCAGATCCTGTCATTCGTCCCTAAAAACGCTGGCAGGTTCGTGGCGCATAACGAGGCACATACGGCGCTGTGCCAAGCCTCGGCTATCTGAGCATACAACAGTAGTCATGTAACGAGTGGAAGGAGAAGCAAGACGGCCGTTTCAATTGGCGAACACGGCCCCAACTTATATAGGTATATCTATAGACACTTATCGACTCGGCTAGGTACCCATTTCGTGTGATAGGTACTGAGTATGATGTTCGATCCACGGCCAGCGGAAGTGGGGTGTGAACAGGCTCAGACGCTTTGCAATCGGTGAGGCCGGTTTCCCCGCATTTGGCCATGTCCTCGGGTCTGCTCGGAGTAGCTTATCTGGGCCTGGCCTGTCGACGAGATGCCAACTGAGCTGCCCACTTGAGCTGCAATTCGAGAGGCTGGAGGAGTATGTGTAGGCAGGCGTGTGGGTGCCTCGTGTTATCACGTACATGGCGGAGCATGCCTGCACGGAAGCTGCACTCGGAGTAGTATTGTGACTGACTATTGTCAATCAAGGTAGGCCTGCAGACTTGCAGACTTGCAGGTTTGCGGCAGATCATGCAAATATGAAGCGATATATAGACCTTGACATCCAAGTTAGGTAAAACTTTTGACAACCCGGACGGCACTCCAATTCCGGGGGTGCTATATATCGAATACTAACTACCTACTGCTCGCTTATTACTGCGTACCTACAGCATACATTTCTACAAACTCTTTGTAGGCTGCATTGCGGGGATGGAGCGCCAAATGTTGGCAATGAAGGCCCCGGAGCCGATATACACGACTCCATGTGAGTAATTCTTTTGACCTGAATTTCTCGATTTGTGATATGTACTTGTAAGGTTGTAGAATCGAAGCACACGTGAATAGTGGCTTATCACTTGGGAAGAGGCTCCAGGAGTGGAGGCCGGATGATTGGCTGTTAAGATGGTGTTGTACCTGTCGGTCTGGCGGAAGATGGCGTAGTCCCTGATGTAATACGAACACCACCTCTATCTTATGGCGCCTTTTATACTCACAGGGCAAGATCTGATGAGTGAGATTTTGCTCCGGGTCTTTGACACCATTGGGCATCTAGAGCAGGGTATGTAATGGAGGTAGGTCGTATAAACAGCTTGTAATTTGAGTCTCGATACAATCTGAGTCGATGGCGCTGCAGGTTTCACGATACCGTCACCGCGCGGTATTCTGGCGGATGCCATCATAGCAATCTTTTGTAGGCCGGTATATTTTAACAAATATCGGTCCAACAACTGGTTCGTAAAGCGACGAAACTATACATCTGTATAGGGGTAAACTTTTATACGGTACCTAGTTACTAGTTATATGTACACCTTATCAAGATAAATCCAGGGACTGTGGGTTATGCCAAATGGTTTTGGTAGCGTTGGAAGCTTTTTGATATAATATCCTCACCAACGTTCTTCAAGTTATAAACAAATGATTGACAAGATGATATGTGACAACTCTATGCATTAGCCCAGTACATATGTACCTAGGGCACCAGTGATAACTATGTTGCTACTACTCACTAAGGAAGTTAATATATACTGATGGTGTCTCGGCTTTGCATTACCTACTGCTCAAACCAACACATCACTTTAGTAAGTATAGATCAGTATTAATTAGGAGACCACATAACAATCAAGCCAGAATTGAAATGCTTAATCCTCTCTTCTTTCTCGGAGTCTGAGAGAAAGCATGTTCTGCCAGCAATTACCTACCGCGCACTGTATGTTAGTCTACTGGATGACCTCTGTCCAGTTCAGCATGAGGTCATCCTGAGTTCTGGGATAAAGTAAACCTTCACAGTGTCTAAAACATTTATAGACATAGTAGGCTTAGTAGGTAGGTGTTGAGGATATGCACAGAGCATATTTTTCCTGCACTGTGTGGTATTCGTCCATCCTTCAATTTCCTCTTATTCACTGAGGATTCTTTTTGTTGTTATTGTTGTTAGGTTGCTATTTCCCCCTGAAACAGCCAAGTTTATTCCAAATGCGATCGACTTGTTTGTTTCGTATCCCTCTTTCCGGCTTTGATTGATAAGGGCAGTCTACCCATCCACTGGTGATGATTTCATGTTGGATCTCACGGCACAATGGGGGTATAATGGAACACTTACAACTTTTTAGGCATGTAGGTACTTACAAACAGCCCAAGGTCTGTTACTGTATCAACTGAATTTGTTGTCAGCTTGTTGCTCAACTGAGCTGTCACGCTCCTCCTACCATACAACGTTTCTTGCCAACTTACCTGCCAAATAAAGATCCGCTCTCTACTTACATAGTAGTAGCTTGTCGGCACCCAAAGAAAAAAAAGAAAAAGATAAAGAACAGGCATTGGATCGTATTCCTTTTGGTGGATCCACCTTCCGTTACTAATAACGCCATCTGTATCCACTCAAACCAGACCATTGCTGTCCATTCTGTGGTCCCCAGGTTCTCAGAATGTACTTGGCACATATCGTGTTGCAGTGAACGGCACCACCATCGCCACTAAAAATGGAGTGTAACCAGTACGACATGATACCTACCTAGGTAGGTACCAGACGAAGTACCTGCCGGACTAATGCCAGGTCTCATCAGACAAAACTCAAGCAGACAGACAACAAGAAACACAATAGAGAATCGGAGAACGAGCAAAGCAAGCAAACAACAAGAAAATCAATTTATTTTCACCTTTCATCTTGCTTTTTACCTGTTAACATAGAAAGATACCAGTAGATAGTACTTTGCTATATTTGTGCAGCGGAACCGTGTAGTCATTACTAGTATCATTATTATTATTATCTGCATCAGCCTTTCCTTTTCCTTCTCCCCGTTTACACTGTCCTTACCTATTGTTTACCTGCTCGTGAACTGCTCTACAGGAATACCCACCGGACCTGCCTACTGCTGTAAGGCATTTGCATGCACAGCACCCGCCGGCAGTACAGTGCCTATACCCACTGTAATTAGTCACTAGAAGAAAGCACCTTTTTCTTTCCCAGACAACCTTGGAAGCCAAGGGTATCCTAGTAACCGCCGCGTTACCAACCTCAGGTACAGATTACCCTAAGAGCACTAAAAGGCACCTGGAAGCGAAACCTACTATAGTACGACCAGAAGCTAGTATGTACCTATCGTCCCGGCCAGTGTGCTAGCCACTAAAATTCCCTGTCCTTTTCCATCCTTCCTCACCCGATCCGACCGGCTCTCAATTCCTGCTTCTCTCCTTTCTGCTTTGAAAGCTTTAGATCACAAAGCTGCACAGCAGTCGCCTTCGCTTTACCTACATTCGCTTGGCCAACGGACAGGAGACGGATAGACTCGAGTTGTCTCTATTGGCTATTGGTTACATAAAGTTCTGCGGCAGCATAGCACAACAGTCTGCTTAAGGCCGGTCATCGTCGTCGTCGCCGTTGTTTCATTTCAATCATCGATTGCAAGAAGCCGTTGTGACGGACCACGGCTTTTGCCATTCACTATCCCTCCCGACTCCTGGCCTGATTGTAGTCACAACAATGATAACGGACGGTCATTGTCTAGTTGGATGTTATTTGTGATTTAGTCGAGGCTAGTAATTGCCCAACAGAAAAGCCAACGGGAAGAGGATTGGTCAACCTCCGATCCCTCTGCCACGAAGTTAGATACAACACGACAGAAAGGAAAACGATACGGAACAGTACGGTACGAGATTATCCCTTGCGCTCTCCGGACTCTTCACCTCTTGAGTAGACATCACGATAGGCCACCATAGTCGGCCTGCTTCTGAGCGCCTGCTTCCGATCATATCGACAAATAATTAGCTAATATTGGATACTCTATAGGGGTTTCAGATTGTCGCCCTCTACGCGCCGATTTCCCAGATATGGCCCGCTCGCGGTATATAGTGCCTTTAGTGGGCCTTATGGCCTTGGTTGCTGGTCCAAGTCTCGTACGGTCGGTCGATATGGACTACTGCGCAAGCATCAACACTGCTCAGACACCGACTAGTATGTGCTCTGCCATCTAAGGGCTATCTTAACTTCTAGTGGTATCCCCAGCTGACCATGGTAAAGACAACAGCATATACCAATCTGACGGACTTTGTCAAGGTTTCTGCAACAAAGATTTATGGGCGTTTGCCATTGTCCAAACATATAGCTGTTGGTGCAGCGATTACATACCATACGAAGAGAGTCAGGTAGACACGGGAAAATGCAACCGAGCCTGTCCCGGCTGGCCGGGCGATACATGCGGCGCCAAAGGCTTGTACGGGTATATACAGCTAGATTCGCAACCCTCTGGCACGAAGTCAGAAGACAGCGGACCAAGCCCTACCCCCACCCCTACAGTAAGTTCTCCAGAATATCTCACGTGAAAAGCTTACGCTCGATCCATGATCCCCTGCACTACGGTTCCTTTGTCGCTACGTTGATCTACTGGTGTTCGATGTCCAAGATGTCTCATTTTAACAGCCCTCTTCTCAGGGGTCAACCTCTTCCAATGTAGACGCCTCAAGCACGAGCACTTCAGTGGTCCACGCAACGACTAGCAGTGGTTCTACTACTTCTAGCCATTCTGAACCTGTACGCCTAGTTGGATCCTTTGGATCCCTTGATGTTTTCCTCGCTATCATTTGATGTCGAACCAGTCATGGTGAATCAAACCGTGCTGACATGAGATGACAGGAAAAGAACCCCACCGGTCCCTCTTCTTCTACGGGGGGTGTTTCATCGACGGGAGGCACTACGATCAAGACGGTCACAGCCGGTGGCAGTGTGAGCATCGTAACGGTGCTTCCTTCGTCGACGGATGAACCTGGCGCTGTTAAGCCCGGCGTAGATTCTAGCAAGGGACTCAGCGGTGGTGCTATCGCTGGTATCGTTATCGGTATATTCGCCGTGATTGCCATTGCGTTGGCTTCGATTTTCTTGATTCTCCGCAAGCGGCGCGAGCGGGAAGAAGAACTCGGTTCGAGGCCCAACAGCCACATCAGTGGGTCAGCGGGCGTCATGAGCACACCGACGACGGCCATGGCGTCTGTCTGGGACGGAGAGAACACATCATCGGGTCGGAGGAGCAGCCGCCTCATGCCCCATGATCCTCGCATGGACCCCTTCGCGACGAACATCTATTCACGCTTCGAGAACAAGAGCCGAGAAAGCATCAACACGTTACAGGATAATCAAGATTATTCCAGAAAAGTACTTCGGACCACCAACCCCGACCCGGACGACGATGATTGAAGAGAAGAGACTCATCTGGATGGCATCCGAGTGTGGATTGTTGAGGAATATGATGGGTTTAATTGGGTTTCATTCGCTCAGGGGCATTTGCATTGCGTGTTTCCTTTTGAGATACCAGGACGGCGTTTTGGGACATGGGACTTGCAAGAGCAAACATGACTTCATTTACACGCACACAAAAAACGCATTGGCCAAGCGACATTGTTATTTATATTTTATTTTATCTCACCCCCTTCCCCCTCTCCGTCTAGAGCGCGTTTTCCCGGCATTTTACTCTCAGCATCCTTCGATGGGATCATTGGAATGGTCTGGGGCGACTAACTAGATGGACATGTATCACGAGTAGGGAATGTGTGTGATGGGCCTTGGAGATTAGCTTTGGGCATCAGGTCTTGGGTTTTCATTGGTTAAACGGGACGGTTCACGACTTCAATTTTAAAGGGAAGGAAAGCCATCGCAACGGTGAGGGGAAAGGACGTTAGATCCATCACATATGGTCTTGGACATAATCTTGCAGGTAAGGTGGTTTAATTTTCCGTTAAACCTACAATGGTGAAGTGGCAGTGTAGCACGAGAGAACTAGACAGGCTTGTCATGTAGTGTCGACACCGAACATAATCCTACATCCTATCATTTATCTATCTGGTTGTGAACATTCAGACCGTTTCTTGATCAACAAAATCAGTTGGGCGGACCAATTATCGCCTTGTCTCTACATATGTACACCGGCAGGATCTATCTAAACAGATCGTCAGATAAGACATATGGCAGACGGACTGATATATTGACAAACACGCAACGAAGGAGAGTGGGTCGGTTCTCTCCTTAATACAAATAAGATTTTGTTTTGATCTGTCTGAAACGGACGAGCAAGCATGTGAATACTGTGTAATTGAGCAAGTGGCTTGCTTTACATCCAGCCCTGACCAGCCATTTCGTAAGAGGATCATCAAATGCATTTACACAGTGGGTACGTAGACCGGTGCTATATGTACAGTACCCGCACCCCTGTAAATCCTGCTTTATTATGTATGTACATAGTAGATGTTAATTACTATAAGCCACCTCGCTCGATAGGGATTGGGACTGACCTGACTGGCTGGGGACTAAGGACGTTCGGATAGGAGCGACGCCCCGTTTCCTTTTTCGCTGTTTTCTTTGAATGGAAGGGTTTACCTATATTTAGATTCGTTTGACCAGTCAGGTTATTTTTGTTGGTTCAGTTGGTTTAGGTTTTAAGTTGAGTCTAGCTGTTAGTTCAAATGATGTCTTTGTACGCCCAGACCTAGATATACAAGGGACAGAAGAGATGTCAAGAGGATATTTCATGTGAGGAGATAACGATAACAGAGGCGATAACTAGGGATGTACAGAATATAGTGGTGTATGAAATCCCTGAAAAGGCATGCGTAGACAGAGAAACGTGTTGGCTACCTAGAAAGACTAGATAATGTGGTAGTGATTTGTATGTTACATAACGCATAGCATGTCATATGGAAAGCTTGGGGCTTGTGCAGCGTCTACATAGGTAGGTAAGCTTATTCAGAACTTCGCTTGACCTGAAGCTGAGCCCCAGCTTTACGATTACGGCTCAAGCCAGAGTTTACGGATATGCGAAGTTTGAGCTTAGAGCTTCATAAGTGATAAGTAGGGCTCTTCTTGAGTTGAGCTTTTTGCCGCCGTATGCTTGTCTACCTGAGGCTGTCACTCTTCATATATGTGGGATATGTGGGGTTGGGTTCGATTCCTAACGGCGCTATTGGTTTTTCACATGGCTAGCTTCTCTCATGTAGGTGTACATGATTGATGTCCTAGGCCAGGTAACGCTGTAACCGGGGTCCGGAAGATCCGGGATTATAGATTTGTCTTTCGGCTTTACATGTTTCCCATTCTGGACATATTTTTCTCTTGCTTTCTTCGTCGTAAAATGGTAGCCAGTAGTAAGTAGGTACATGCTCGCTATTTAAGGCCTACTTTATGATTCATTCGAAAACTAGTGTAAGATTACGTTTGTTTTGTTTACTGCCCCTGCGTTATACTTACTTGTCGCGTCGTCGTGTCGTATCCTGCCTGTGGTTCTTCCTAACCCGATGTTTGACCGGTCCAGTAAGCGTGTGTGTATGATCTAAGACCGGAAGACGATGGTTGTTATTTTACCTACCTAGGTATACTGTTAACGAGTAGCATGACGGCACGGTGCTGTGCTATAGTTGTGATGTCTCACCACTATATGCTGTCTCGCTATCAACTTACACTAGGTACTTTTTCTCGTCCGTCAGCGTACGGCTTCCCGGAGATGTGTCCGCTCCGGTGGTGCACCGTGTCACATCTGCTTAGATAGGAAGGCATTCTATATCTACTGTAGACCGTACATCAGAAAAAAGAGTAAACATATATACCTACTTGAGAACCTACCTAGCCACTTTGCAGGTACAGACCTTACTTTAGCCACAACCTAGGCCTTATGGTGCGTCTGTTCTTATATTAGATAGATACATGGCTGAGTGCGGACTACGAGTAATAGACATACCCAGCAGGATATTCAGCTTGTGTTGGGACAAAAAGGGCATCTATGTAACTAGCGGGTTTGTGTCGGATGTACCGGGTGCGAGTTGTAGTATTTCCGGTTATGACATCTGATGTTACCGGTGAAGCGGCGGGCTCTAACAAGTTGCAATCTTCGCCTTCTTAAAGAATCCTATAAAGTTAGTATGTACACTGCTCCATAGGCGTATGATGGGCTACTTGAAAGTTTCCTTTCGAGTGTATTTGGAAAGTTTATCTTTAAGAGCAATGGAGCGAATGCATACAATGGCAGCCGTAGCCACCATTCCGAGGAACAGCCGCAGCACAAGTGGCAGAATGTGGGAGAAATATGTCTTTACGTTTGGCTGCAAAGCCCTCTCTTAGACTCCTGTTCTATAGCTTTAGATCTTCCCCCAAATATAGGGCATAGTCGGTTTTTGCACGCACTGCCTTACTTCGCATTCGTGACAGGGGCTCGATACTTGCTGCTAAGGACTTGCTGTATCGCAATACCTATCTTATGCAAGTCCTATATATAATCTTGACAGATATATCTATTCTCCGTTCGCTAACCTTTGTAGCCTACAAATATACTATCATGATAGAACCACAGGCCGGGTTTGAGGCCTCCTGCTACAATAGCACATTGCGTCCTTTCCCCTTACACTTCGGTAACTTCGGGAAAGGGATTCATGACTCAAGTCCAGTGTTGTTCTTGTAACCGTCAGGGCTAATCCTCTCTAGCAAGCTAACGTGGCCGAACTACTTAGTTCCGAATTGTACATACTAAGACGTTACTACTGGGGTCTCTGGGTCATCCAGCACAACACGGGGGAAAAGAAGGGTCCGGTTATACGACGTACTGAATGTATAAGCCCCAGATAATCCGGCAGGTTGCAACAGGGTGCGGAGTATTAAGAGACGTGTACCGAGAAACCGTACATAGTATGGAAACTAAGTACTTAGGTAGCAGTTCTGCTCCTCAATGTATCAAAGCACTGGGAGCAACGGTGTTAGCCTTTAGGAATCCTATTCTGTGGACCAAATGCCTGGCAACACCTCTTAGACAGCGCCTGTTATATTATTCCTATATCTGTCTGTACCTTTTTGGTAGTTTGTCCCGCGCCCACCCAAAAAAGTTCCTCTTGTTTGACAATAATTTGGTTTTTCACGAGGGAAAAAGGCGGTCAAAAATTAAGTATCATGGATGCATAAAGTTGAATAATCTGCCCGGATGTGTGTTAATATCAACCAGGAATAAGCGCCCTATTTGAAACCTAACTCGAATAGGCGAGAACTTGGATAGCCTCGATGATATGAACTGCTTCTGTTGCTAAGCCGCCTGGAATACATGTTTTATACATGACTGAACCTGATTTGAAGACGATGGAGTTCATTCATGCGCCACCAAGCAACTGCAGCACCTGTTCGGTGGTTTTCACCACACAAAACTCACTGTTAAGGGTAGCCAAGTTTACCGTATGAACGATCTCTCCGTCATAGTCCTTGCCCCCGTCCGAGCACGCGTGCACGGCGGTTGCATCCGAGATAATAATGATCTCGTCTGGTTGGCCGACCACGTGCAAGTTGGCTGCCATGCGAACGCTGGTGCTGACACGATAACCTGTTGTTAGACCAACGACGACTAGACGTTCGATACCGAGACCCTTGATTGTGTTCTTCAGCTTCGTGCCGATGAAGGCCGAGTTGACATTCTTGGACATGACCGTCTTGCCGACCAGGGGCTTTGCGTATTCCTTGAACTGCACGCCCTGATGCGACGGATGAAAAGGGAAGCTCTCGCTCAGCGAATGGTGGCATACGTGTATGATGCGAACATTATGGCTGACGGCGCGAAAGGCTGCTAGGAGCTTCGTGATGTTGGCCTGGAAGTTGGGGTGTTTGACCATTGTTTGTACCTAGGATCCCGAAAGCCATGTTGGACGTCAATGACGAGCAAAACTGTGCGAGGCCATGTTTCTGTTGACATGACGGATGGCGTCACAAAACTATAATTGGATAGCCTATAGTTTAAGCCACCACGTCGACCAATTGTTGTTATGAATTACCAGTAACCTGACGTTTTTTTTTTGAGTCTGATACGTTGATGCATGCTGAAATCCTATTTATTAGTTATCAAGCTCCGGTTCGAGTGAATCAGAGTTCGATTGACTCTATGCAGGTTTATAAGACAAGGGCGACTATGTCGTCGCGTCCGCTAGCTGCGACCAGCTGGATAGTTAGGTAGGTATCAGGAGGATCATGGTTCTGTGTATCACGTCGGCATTTTATATTGTATATCCTGATGTCCTATCAGCTATCACCCAGGTTCTCAACGTAGTATGTCTATGTAGTTGGTTCTGAGACCATTGAATGAACGAATGTGAATATCTGATAGACCTCTTCGTGGGTAAGGGAGAAATAAACGGGTGGTGTTGCGCGTCGTAACCTCCTGTTACCCAGGTCCTAGGCATTCTGTAACTAGGTTTCTAAGGGTGGACCCCCTAGTAGGCTGGTGGCTCATGGATATTGCTGTCGTGGCAAGAGGGCAGTGTCGCAGGGCTCAGCCTCTGTTTGACGCAAAAGCTCCAACAGGATTTCCGCCTATTTATCAATGAGGTTAGTCAGCGTTGGGCATTAGGGCTCCTTTGGCAAGTGTTAAGAGGTCTTCTAGTACCTAAATATGGGCTTTCTGGTAGGTGCCTACAGGGGTATATAGGTATACCTAGGTATATACTAGGTACGTAGGTAGTTATCTTGTTAGCAATCAGCGCCCCGCAAAAGTGTGGCTTGGCTTCCTGCAAAACAAAGATGCTACAGATCTGTACAGTTGGTGCAACGGTCACCCATTAAGCACGCTTAGGATAGCCTCCTAGCCAGTCACGATCGAGAACCTGTTTCCTGGCTTTTGCTTGGCTGCGCATCCTCACTCGCGGTCAGACGGATATTAGCACCTTCTGCCACAATCCACGGTCACCGCAACACCTGTAAGTGCTGCACCTATGCGCTGGAATGAGGATCGGCTATTGCGGTACTATCGTCTTCTTTCCCGACATTTGTATTTGAATCCTGCGAACCCTCATCGTCGCAAACAGCAGAATTTTCGATTCTCAACCCCGGCTTGGAATACAGATTATCTTTTACTTACATGAGAGGAGCTGGAGCTATATGAGGCCCTTGTGTTGTACGGAGCAGCTCCCGTTGTTAACCAACCACCTGGGCAGTTTGCGCGCATCGTTTTACAGGTATAACGGTGACTGTTCTTTGTTCCCGTCCCAACCGCTCAAAGTGTTTCAGAATCATAATCGATATTTTCCTTCGACTCACGCATTTCGCAACTTTATCGACCCCCCCCATGGACATCCGGTCCAGCTTATAGTCGCTATTATCACTAGCCGTACATAAAAACTCGACAGCTGAGAAGTTCCTAACGAGCGTTGACCGTCCGGTCCTGCCTTATCACTACTAGCAGCAGATTGGCTGCTCGACAAGCCCTTCGCCTCGATCGCATACCTCCCATACCGTGACGAGACAAGATGGGCGCCCCAATATGTAACTCCACACTGGAGGATATGGATAGTATGTACTTCGCCTAGATGGACTTTACTGTAGAGGCTTCGCTGTCATGGCCTTGACACCTTGTAAAGAGATTCGACGTCCGTGTTGAAGATTCGAGTTGGGGCTGATAGTAGATTCCATGTTCTGACCGTCTTCCGCTCTGCAGTCTCCGAGGACAAACTCGTCGGCGACCTGACCTTCCACCAGCTGGCCTTGATAATAGCTGGGGGCGCAACCATAGTCGCATACCTCGTGAGCTTCTACTTGATGTGGTGCCATGCGATGAACTACACTAAGCCCCGTGAACAAAAACAGTACGCCAGCATCGACCTTCCGTATACCCGGCATCTCTAACGTTCCGAGGCTAACTTGGTGTCTAAACAGCATCATCCGAATCCTTCTTATGGTCCCCGTATACGCGACCTCGGCCTTCCTCTCCCTTTGGTTTCATAAGCACGCCGTCTATTATCAGGTCATCAGCGAAGCATACGAGGCCTTCGCCATCGCCTCCTTCTTCGCTTTAGTATGCCATCTGATCGCGCCTAATCTTCATGAGCAGAAGCAGTTCTTCCGACAGCTTCACCCCATTAGCCCCTGGATCCTTCCCGTCAACTGGTTTGCCAAGTGCTGCGGTGGGGAACGCGGGATATGGAGGACGCCAAAGTCTGGGCTGACATGGTTTAACATCGTCTGGGTTGGCGTCTACCAATACTGTTTCATGCGCGTGGCCATGACCATCGTTGCTGTCGTGACGCAACGTTATGACCGATATTGCGAGAGCTCAAACAGCCCCGTCTTTGCTCACATTTGGGTAGGTTTCCAGGAACGCGGATACCACCAGTGCCTGAAATGCTAAGTCGATCTGATTTACTAGGTTATCGTAATCGAAGCCATTGCTGTCACTATTGCCATGTATTGCATCCTTCAGTGCTATACACAATTCAAGACGCCCTTGGCCGAACATAAGCTTGGCCTTAAGGTTCTGGCCATCAAACTCGTGATTTTCTTGTCTTTCTGGCAAACCATCGCCATTTCACTTGCCACGTCGGAACGCGTTCACCTTGTCAGCGCGAATGCCACGCTCGCCTATCCTGACTTGAAAGTCGGCATTCCCAGCTTGCTTTTATGCGTTGAAATGGCTCTGTTTGCCATACTCCACCTTTGGTCCTTTCCCTACGCGCAGTACAGGCCAGGCGCCAAGACCAACTTCTATCCTAGCCCGAATCCGTCTTCGGATATACCACGTAAGGAGAACGAGCGTGGGCCGAAGATGGGCGGGCCTTTTGGCCTTATAGCGTTTGCTGAGGTCCTCAACTTGTGGGATGTCGTAAAAGCGTTTGGACGAGGAATTCGTTGGTTGTTTGTTGGGGCTAAGCGCCGCCACGAAGATCCAAGCTATCAACTAAAAACCGATACGAGTTATGCGGGGGCCGCCAATGGGAAGAGTACGGACCACCTACCGATTGCAAGCCAGTTCCGTCGAAGCACGTTCGGCTTGCCTAGCGCTCCGGGTGATCCGATGCCGGAAGAAAGTGCTGGGCTTATAGCAAACGCCCAACCTGAACCGGGAAATGGGCACAGGAGGTCGTCAAATCCGTACCAAGACTCGGGGCTTCATCCACAAGCATACCATGGAAACTCTGGGAATAGTGAATCAACTGCATCCTCACATCTGACGACCTATGCTCCCTACACACCATATGACGACGATAGAGGCGATATAGGTTCCGCCTCTACACATTATTACGCCCACAACACAGTTAACACAGTTGATCCCTATAGCAGCAACGCTGAGGCAGGTCCCGCATCCAGAGGTACCACGGCATCGACGTCACAAAGCGTTCGGAACTCGGCTCAAGTCAAAGTTGGCAACGCCTTATGGGGTCACCGAGACCAGGAAGGCCGACAACAGTAGGGACAAAGATGATGATGTTTGTGCGGAGTAGACTTGGCTAGGAACGTTTGATACCCTTTTACGTTGGTCACTTTTCTAAAGTAAAGGAGCGGGTTGTAGTGTTTGAATGCATGTCTAAGGACGGCTTACTCAGGCTCCAGAGCTTGGCGTTCGGAGTTTTGTTTTCTGTATCTGATGAGGATGAGTCGATAATCAAGGGAATACTGCGGACTATATTCTGTTCGCTTTCTTGGGGGAAGAGAGGGCACGAAGCACGTCAAGACGGGAATGATCACTCATGGTGTTGTTTACGCGGTAAGGTTGGTCATGTTCGACCCGGTTTAGTGATATCCTCGCGGTGTAGTGAAAGCACCATCAGTCCGTCCGCAACTAATCACCTTATCTATCTTTTGATACCCCTTATCCACTTGAAGGACTCTTAAGTGGACCATCTATCCGTACCTAGGTTACCCCTTTGATCGACTTAACTGGCCAGACATGACTCGTGCACTAATGAATTTGACTACGTACTATGTACCTGGGAGTTACAGAAAATGGCAGACTAGACAGAGCATCCTGGTGCATATTGCAGAAGTAGGTACCTATACCGGCGGCTTGGGCACTAAACATGGAAGTGAAGACGACTGACTCCGAAGGTGGAGTCCATTTCTCGGGCAAAAAGCGGCGCTAGTACCGAGACCCTCTTTTATGCATCTGATACATAGTATGTAAAATACAGGGATGGCTTAGAAGGGGGCGGGACGACGATTGGACGGCACAGTTGAGGGCTTGGATCGGTTCGCTCGATTCGTTCGGTTCGTTCCAATTTGTTGGCGTTGAACGAAAGGGTGTCCTTGTCTATCGTGTGCCAATCGGAAGACAGGGGCTTATGTTGAATGGCTAGGCTAGGTCAGGCTCTGCCAGGTCAGCAAACCTGTTTAGGTAGACTGGGTTTAAGTGGTGAAGGGAATGGAATAGGAATGCAATGACGCCCCCAACGGTAGGTCCCGAAACGAAACAAACGCCTAAGTAAGGAGGTAAGTGAGTATGTAGGTAGGGCATCGCATACCACATGCCACCAACGTCGTCATTGGGGGACTCTGGTTCGGCTTTGTTGTCCCATTATATTTTTCATACCTACTTTGTCATAACGTGACTTTACCCCTGCCTCTACCTTTCTTGACTATTACAAAACAAAAGCATAGTGATTCCCTAATTCATTTTGAATTGGGTTGTGGTCCACATACGTACGCTCGTTGAACCCCATGCGTTAATAACCCCTTGGCAGCTTTTGTCTCCCTGCCTACTATCAAAGGCTGCTCTGTCTCAAGATCCTGTACTCACTCTACATCACTCTTTGTCAGAGTCGAGTCTAGATCGGATTGGACCGGGTCACTCGCTTTCTAAAGACGAGTCTGCTCTATTATTCAGTCTCTCCCACCGTCGCTCGTTCAACTATAACCTACCTATCTGGGAAGACCATTGTATCACCATCATAATGCATACCGCTACGCTCTTCACGGCCGCTCTCGCCTCCGCGGCCTCCGCTACTAAGCTCGGCTTCAACTATGGCTCTACCTTCACCACGGGAGCCGCAAAGATGCAGTCCGATTTCGAGAACGAGTTCACCACCGCCGCCAATCTGAAGGGCACCAAGGGCTGGACTGGCGCGCGTTTATATACCATGGTGGTAAGTTCAGAACTCCATACCCCCTACCCAGTCCTAGCCTGGCCTTGCCTGTCTTGTCCTGTATTTCAACACTGACCAGCATCACGCACCACATAGCAAGGCGGAACGGCAAGTGATCCCATCTCCGCCATCCCGGCAGCAATCAAGACCAAGACATCACTTCTTCTCGGTCTCTGGGCCTCAGCAGGTGATACGGCATTTGCCAACGAGCTGCTCGCTCTGAAGGCCGCAATCAAGCAATACGGCACTGCATTTACTTCCATCGTCGACGGTATCTCCATCGGTAGTGAAGATCTCTACCGTAACTCCCCCCAGGGCATAGCTGCTGGCTCCAACCCGGGCGTAGATCCCGATGTGCTTGTGCGATACGTCAAGCAAGTCAAAGACGCCGTCGCCGGTACTGGTTTAGAGGGTGCGCCGCTGGGTCACGTGGATACGTGGACTGCGTGGGATAATTCGAGCAATTCGGTCGTGGTGGACGAGCTTGATTGGATCGGCATGGATGCGTATCCGTATTTCCAGGATACCATGCCCAATGCTATCGGGAAGAGTAAGTCGCTCTTCGACGACGCTCTCGGTAGGACGAAGGCCGCCTCGAAGGGCAAGGAGGTCTGGATTACGGAAACGGGTCACCCTGTTAGTGGAAAGACCAGTGGTGATTCGATCGCTTCCGTCAAGAATGCTGAGCAGTATTGGAAGGATGTGGGATGCCCTATGTTTGGTAATACTAATGTCTGGTAAGTTTTTCCCCTGTCCTCGTTGCTGTCAAGCGGTCCCTCGATCAAGAAATCACAATAAAAATCGAAAAAAAAAAAAAAAAAGGCAAAGGGCCTTACTAACGTTTACGCAGGTGGTACACCCTCCAAGATGCATCCCCAGACACGCCCAACCCGAGCTTCGGCATCGTAGGCAGCACGCTCTCGACCACGCCTCTCTTCGACCTCAGTTGTGATGACGTGGACAGCGAGCCCTCATCTTCTTCCTCGTCATCCTCTGCACCTGCCGCCACCACCACCAAACTCACCAGCAAGCCCACAGACACCAAGACAACCTCTTCGCCCTCAGCTACAGAAACAAATTCAGGCTCGGATTCGGAAACCACCACGGTACCTGACTCGGAGTCTACAGGCCTGTCGGGAGGTAGTCCTGGCGGTATAGCGAGCTCGCAACTCTCGCTCGAGCAATCCGCTACCGTCACGCCTTCTATCTCTACCACTCTTTCTTCATTCCCTTCTTCTTCCGCTTCCCCTAGCAGCGGTTCCGGTTCCGGCTCCGGATCTGGCAGTGGTAGTGATAGTGGCAGTGGAAGTGGCAACGGCACCTTCACCTCGTCTTCGCCGTCTCCCACCTCGACTGTTTCGCCCGGCGAGGCCGGCGCGGTAGGTCTGAGGTCTGGCGGATTGGGCGCTGCATTTGTGGCTATCATGGCTGCGATCTTCTATTTGTAGGGAAAATAAATGAGTAGGTACTGGGTAGGTATTGGTAAATTGGTCATTGCATCATCTGGGCGTCTAGGTGGAGGAATAGGAACATGCTAGTTTGGAAAAACATTTGGATTAAAATGTGTGTATTATTTATTCGGGAACATTATCGCCGCCCCTTCGAGTACATAAGAAGACTAGGACATCAGCTACATGCCCACAAAAACGCAATGAAAATGATTTATTATAATTTTTATTTTTATGAGATGACAAAAGACTTTCCACGTCATATTTACAATACTCTGACCTATACCTCTCTTATTCCAAACAGATCGAGATGATTGCTCGAAGACTCATGACCGTGGATGGAAAATTCTGGATGATTCAGTCCTCTCCTTTTCCTGTCGACGCTTGTGGTAAATGCCTGCCAGAACTCCGAGACGGCAGTATATATCAGTCTCGTTAGAAAGGACACCCGGCGAAAAACGGATCTCCTTCTTCTCACTCTTGCCAAACCTTTCTTCCCAAAGCCTAGCCACAAGGGCTTTCGGGTTTGATAATGACGCCCGATACTAAGGAACCCCGCCGAGAGATCGAACTCGAATTCAAACTCGAACTCGAGTATGAAGTCGACTCCTCTTTCACACCCAATTAGCCAAGGATGATTATAGCCGTCTCGTTTGCGAGTTGCAATGGCAGTTCTGACGGCATACCTCCAGGCTTCTTCCATCATCACGCTCTATCGATAAAGTCAGAGTGACACGCACCCCTTGGGTTTGGGCTGTCGCACTGAAGCGGTAACCGTCATGTATGACCATTGCATGGAGGCACTGCTGGATTCGCTGGTTATCCTCCTCCTCTTCCTCGTCCTTATCTGAGTCCTCATCATCTGAGTCCTCGGAGTCCTCATCGGAGTCTTCTACATCACCGTCGTCGTCGTATTCCTCGCACCCCTCCTCGCACTCATCGTCATCTTCGTCTTCGTCTATGTCAGAGGACTCGTCATCGGAAGACTCGTCATCGGAAGACTCGTCGTCGGAAGACTCGTCATTAGAGGACTTTGAAAGATACTGTTACTAGATATTCCATAGTGCGCGGTGTAATGGACAACTTACTGAATAGTCATCTTCCGAATCGGCATCATACTCGTCGTGACGATCGGCGGAGTTTCTGTCGTCATGAATGATGCTATACCCCTCAGCAGGGAGGGAATCCAGGAGATCAAAGGAGGCCAAAGAGGACGTATCGTCATACGTCATATCGGAGTCAGTCTCGTCGGTGAAGTCATCCTCTTCTACGTCAATATTTTGTAGAATTAAATTGACCTCTCGGAATGGGACTGCTCCAATGTCGTGAGACGTGGTTGAACCACGGCGAGTATTTGGTGGTACTGGCCGAGACAGCGGCAGCCAAGGGCGGATTTGGCGGTCTATGGTCCTTGAGCGATAGAAGGTAAGGAGCTGGAGGGACCGCTGTTGTCCAACCTGTGGGCTGTTCAAGAATGCCATCGTCGATTACTCGCCTTCGTCAGTGTCGGACATGTCCGGCTCACTCTCTGATCCAGACTCGCTGACGGCGTCTGAGTACGCAGAGTCTAGTTGTGCCTAGCAACTAGACTGGTCCCAACCGAAACTGGCAGCTGTGTCTGTAATCGCATTGCCCTAGTGAGGATTGTAAGATACTTGATGCTCAGTATGCGCTATGTTCTTCCGAGGGCGAAGAGATTTGTGGAAGACTTACGGTTGCGGCATTGCGCTGACCCATTTCTTGTGAGAGCCACGCCGTAACCTCGTCAGACAACTCGCGTAACTGCGCGCGAGTTCTTTTCGGATGAAAGTTACGGGCATGGAAAGCTACAGGTGGGTAATGAGACATTGTGCTATATATAGCGAAGAGAACGAGAGTCACGATGCTTGAGGAAGCAACTGTTAGTGTCGGTTAGTGTATGATGAGGTGCAATGGTGAGATGAAATGGTGGCTGGAAATGAGGGCAGAGACAGCAAAGTAGTTTGTCAGATGAATTCTAGCATGAGAAGTAGATAGGCGGGAGGAGGAGGACGAGCCTTAAATAGATTCTTGGGCTAAAGGAGGGAGGGCAACAGGGTCAACTGGCAAAATGGTGCTTTCCATTGTTCTGAGATTACTGATTGGGGAGAAGGCCAGAATGCGCCGAGCCACCTTAACATACAGTTGTCACATGATCAATGAAGATGAATAGGTGACGCTAAGCCAAGATCTCTTTTGGCCAGGCAATTTGGTTCTTATAATGAGGTTTGGATGTAGAGGTTGTCAGCACTGGTTGCGGCGATGGCTGGTTACAATAACAATGATAGTCACCAGGAAACACATCTTTACCCCCTAGCACTATTCCCATGTCCGTGCCCATGCCCAAATTTCTCCCAATGGATAAGATGTCCACGCTGAGCTCGTACCCAGTAGGCATACATACACCAACTAACCATCACTGACACCAGGCTCGCGAGCGCAAGCCAGGGATACTGTTCGACTCTCGGAAAAGCTATAGCAGCCGCGGCGCCCAGAACCTCAAACACGTTGACGACAGAGTTTTCAACCCCCGCAAAGCTAGAGCGCTGCGTCTTGGGCACGAGCGTCTGCGTCAGCTGCTGTGTCGTGAGGTCGAAGATCCAGACGCCGAGGCGGGAGAACGCAAGGAACGAGAATAGAAGCATGCTCCAGTGGGTGCTACCGAAGCCTAGAAGACTTACGATGCTTTGCCCGTGCTCGCGCTGTTCAGATATTACCCAAATGGCTAGCACGACAGGGATCTGGCTACCGGTCAGACTCATTCAAACCCAAGGCTGCTAGGGATCACAGGTAGCAGATAAACTCACCGTATTTATCAGCTGGCTGCTCATACCCCATAGTCCAAGACGTTGTAAGCCCACAACGGTTGCTTCTTCAGCCTCGTGTTCCTCATAGACCAAACTAGCACCAGACTCCTCACCGCGTTGTCTTCTAGTCCCTGTCTTGCCAAGATACACGATGCCCCTGGGCGTGATGACGGTACTACTGACCTCAAAAACGGACCCAATGGTGCGTGCAATAGTGATGATGTTAAGCGAATACCCGACATTGATCAAGTACGTGATAAACGTCGCGCGCCACGTCAACATATTAAAATGAAGCATCGCGAGGGCGAATGAAGGGATCCAGACCGCTGTTGAGAAGTACATCTCGATTCCCCTAAAGTACTCGCGCACCTTTCCCATAAATGACTCCCTCGCTCTGTCTCCGTCTGCCGCAGGGTCCGGCGAAGGAACCGGTTTCGAACACTGCAACACTGCGCTGCGGTTCCATACTCTCTTCGCAGAGATTATCTCAATCGGTAAACTCAGTAAACTCGTAAACCCTGTATACAAAACCCCTGCTCGCACGGACCCTTTAGCGGAAATGATGAATGAGATCGGGATTGGGGACAGGAGTTTGCACACGAGATCTATGCGGCGCATCACAGCGTTCAGATTGGTCAAATCATACGGATGTCCTAAAAGACCAGCAACGGTAACGACCCAGTCGCGCTCCATAGAGATTAAGTTCCCTGAAGCAGAAAGCCTTTCAATGATTCCGCACGTGATGGCCACGGCGAAGATGACACCCTTTAGAGCATCGTTGCGGGGGAGAGAGAACAGCGGTGTGCTGGAAGCGGGGGAGGGGCTTTCATTGATGAGAAGGTTCTCCTGGCTCAGTATCAGTAGCCAGAAGAATGAGCCCAGGATCACGGATGCGCGGTTGCATATAATTGTTGATAGCAATGTCCGTAGTCGGTTGGGCGAATGCTCGACCCAGTGCCCGACAGTGCTAGAGAGCAAGATCATGGCTATGTAAATGATGATCATGCTGTGATCGAAATGTTAGTACTCTACAACTCTCCCCAGCAGACATTCAAAATATGCGACTCATCATGTCTTTCACTCTAACCTATTACATCTAACTGAGATGTAAGACTTACCGCAAAGCCGCTGCGACCAAAGTATCCGGGTACGCTGCAGCTGTGAAGAGTATCTATAAGACGCAACATTAGCTTCATTCTTATACACCTCTATCTATAAGCACACGACTTATGTATATTAAGAAAAGAAAAA